>JADMIO012736379.1_pt1 | contig 56545 bp, 41 predicted proteins | sample 8958161 | NCBI WGS metagenome assembly JADMIO01 (sample SAMN16585339, study PRJNA669376) | soil metagenome | isolation source: Crop rotation soil | place: USA: Cullars Rotation, Alabama | collected 2011
GCCGCGACTTCAAGTCACGTGAATTCCAAGCTTCGGATCCCACTGTGCTGGAAAGAATAAATACCGAAAAGGAACATGGCAATGGGCCAGCCGTTGGACAGCGATTGGTGATATGCGATGAGGATCGGTTGAAACCAGTCACTTCGGGCGAATAATGCGAAGAGCGAGGTGCCGCCAGTGGTCTGTGAAAATCCCAGGAGGACGAATGCGACCATCCAGGCGAGTGGGTCGCGGATACGAACGGCAACCACAAAGAATCCGAGCAGAACGCAGAAGGCGGGCATGATGATCCCGATAACAATACCGGTAATCCAATCTTGAGCCGTCTGCGGCTTGCGCAGGAGCGATGGCAGGGTCACATCCGCATCGATCCATTTCGAACCACTGGAATCGACACGTTCCACCTGCAATTGGATGTGGTCGCCCTGATGCGCGTTCCAGACCGGCACGTACAGATCCGACATCCCGGCGTAAGGCTTTCCATTCACCTTTCGAAGCAGGTCGCCTTTGAGAATTCCCGCGGCTTCCGCTTCCCGGGTAACATCGACAATCCGCACTCCCGGATCATCCAGATCGATCGGAGGCCTGGCGCGCCTGCCGGGATTCAGTGTTTGAATAGCATTGATGGATGAACGGACACGGACGCCTATGGCAATGGCGAATAATAGAGCGAGGCCGGCATAGACAGCATAAGCAATGAACAGCGAACCGGAGCTTCGGCGGCGCGGCGACATGCACGGAATCTTACACGAGAGCGCGCGCCGTCCGCCTTACTGCTTGAGGTAAATCTCCGCACCGGCCTTCTTGAATTCTTCGCTCTTCTCGGCCATGCCTTTTTCAGCGTATTCGCGCACGTCCTGCGTGATCTTCATGGAGCAGAACTGCGGTCCGCACATGCTGCAGAAGTGAGCGAGCTTGGCCCCATCCTGAGGCAGAGTTTCGTCGTGGAAGTCCTTGGCAGTCGTCGGATCCAGGCTGAGATTGAATTGATCGTCCCAGCGGAATTCGAAACGCGCCTGGCTCAATGCGTTGTCGCGTTCCTGCGCACCGGGATGTCCTTTTGCCAGATCTGCCGCATGCGCCGCGATCTTATAAGCAATGACGCCATCCTTCACGTCCTTGGCCGTCGGCAGCCCAAGATGTTCCTTGGGCGTCACGTAGCACAGCATCGCCGTTCCGTACCAACCGATCATCGCCGCACCGATCGCGCTGGTGATGTGGTCATAGCCCGGAGCAATATCCGTGGTCAACGGACCCAGCGTGTAGAACGGCGCTTCGTGGGTGAGCTTGAGCTGCAGGTCCACGTTCTCTTTGATCAAATGCATCGGAACATGCCCCGGCCCTTCGATCATCACCTGACAGTCGTGCTTCCAGGCCTTCTCAGTCAATTCACCCAGCGTGTGAAGTTCGCCGAGTTGAGCATCGTCGTTTGCGTCCGCAATGGAGCCCGGCCGCAAACCATCGCCGAGGCTGAACGAGACATCATAGGCACGCATGATCTCGCAAATTTCGTCGAAGCGCGTGTACAGAAAGTTTTCCTGGTGATGCGACAAACACCATTTCGCGAGAATGGAACCGCCGCGGCTGACGATTCCGGTACGGCGACTGGCAGTCCATGGAATGTAGCGGAGCAGCACCCCGGCATGAATGGTGAAGTAGTCCACGCCTTGTTCCGCCTGCTCGATAAGCGTATCGCGGTACAGTTCCCAGGTCAGTTCCTCCGGCCGGCCGCCAACCTTCTCGAGCGCCTGATAAATCGGAACCGTGCCAATCGGCACAGGCGAGTTCCGCATGATCCACTCACGCGTTTCGTGAATATTCCGGCCGGTGGAAAGATCCATCACCGTATCGCCACCCCAGGTGATGCTCCAGCGCATCTTTTCCACTTCTTCTTCAATCGAACTCGACAGTGCGCTGTTGCCGATGTTCGCATTGATCTTCACCAGGAAGTTACGGCCGATGATCATCGGCTCGGATTCGGGATGATTGATATTTGCGGGAATGATGGCACGGCCCAGCGCGACTTCGTCGCGGACAAACTCCGGAGTGATCAGTGACGGGATGCTGGCGCCAAAGGACTGGCCCGGATGCTGAAAATGAATATTCGCGCGACTGTTGTTGGCCTGATACGCCTCTTCACGACCCAGGTTTTCGCGAATGGCGATGTACTCCATTTCCGGAGTAATCATGCCTTTTTTCGCGTAATGCATTTGAGTCACGGGCCGGCCATCCATCGATCGCCGCGGCCGCCGTTTCAAACCGGGAAAGGGTTCCGCGACATGCTTGAAACTGAGATAACCGTTGTCTTCGGGACGGACGGAGCGGCCATCGATTTCGCAGGTGTCGCCGCGATCGACAATCCACTGTTGCCGAATTGCAGGCAGGCCATGCCGCACATCGCAACGAGAGTCCGGATCTCCCCAGGGTCCACGCGTATCGTAAACCCGAACCGGAGCGTTATTTGTTACCGCGATTTCGCGCAGAGGCACACGAATGCCGGAGTGAAGCTTGCCTTCGATGTAAATGCGTTTGCTTGCAGGTAGTGCGGTTTCGAGGTAGGCGGAATCCTTGAACTCGAGTTTGGACGTGCTCATCGATGTCTCCCTTCGTCGGAATTACCCGAATCAGGTTCAAGGGGTCGGCCCAGGGAAGGAAGGGAGGACGCAGACGCGTAATTTGGGGACGCACACCTAATTCATGCAATACCGAATTAGGTGTGCGTCCCCAAATTACGTCTGCGTCCTCCCTTCCTTCCCTGGGTCCCTCTCAGCTCTTGAAAGCTCCCCCGGTTTGCCGTTTATACGTTGAACGAACTGCCACACCCGCACGTGCCGCTCACGTTCGGGTTGTTGAATTTGAATCCGGCGCCGTGGAGGCCTTCGACGTAGTCGACTTCGGCACCGTCCATATACATGAGGCTGGTCTTGTCGATGAAAACCTTCAGTCCATCGAATTCGAAAATATTGTCGTTCTGGTCGCTGAAGTTTTTGTCGAAGCCCATCCGATACTGGAATCCGGAACAGCCACCGCCAACGACCTGAATTCGCAGTCCGGCATAACCATCGGGCTGCTCGTGCATGATCTCTTTGACCTTTTCTTCGGCTTTCCTGGTTAAACTGATCGCCATTTCCTGTATCTCCTCGAAGTTAAATTCCCATTGCCTGAAGCCGGATCGTCCGCTCACGCGGTCCGTCGAGTTCAGCCAATATCACGCTCTGCCATTCGCCAAGAACAGCATCTCCGTCCGCAACCTGTAATGTCAGGTTCATTCCCAGCATCAGCGAGCGGAGGTGCGAATCGGCGTTGTGCCGATCGCAGTCCGACCATGCGGGATCGTTGTGACGGTAATAGTCATTTTTGTCGATGAGACTCGACAGGTATGCCTTCACGTCATGAACCAGCGCCTCTTGCCATTCATTGATGAAGATAGCGCAGGTCGTATGCAGCGAGGAGACCATGACTGTCCCATTCCGAACACCCGACGATTTGACAAAATCGTGAACAGACTTTGACAAGTTATAAAGCTCTTCGCGACCTTCGGTTTGAACCTTAATGGTCGTGCTAACGACCCGGTAAGTTCCCGTCGCGACATCGATCACGGGCTGTTCCAGAGCTCTCACAGAGGCAGACGCCATAATTCTATTTTACCCCTCTCGGTAGGTGATCCCCGTTGCGTTCTCAGCTGCAGGCACAAGCAAAGCATTATATCAAAAATTATAAGGTACAATCCTTACGTGACTACATACCTGTTGATACTAATACCCTTGCTTCTTGTAGTGGGTATTGTCTTTGCCGTCCGACGGCAGTCGTCGGTAACTCAATTCATGTCGTCCGAGGCCCAGGAGGCCGATCGGAAAGTCTTTGCAGAATCAAGCCGAATCGTGGAAGCCACTGCGGCGGAAGAACTTGCCAAGAAGGCCCGGGACCCCCGCCTCGCATCGATGACGCAGGAAGACCTCGTTTTCGAGGTTTTAAAGGAATGTTTCGACCCGGAAATTCCTCTGAACATTGTGGATCTCGGCCTGATCTACGAAGTGAAGGTCCTGCCGGAAGCCGTCAAAGTCCGCATGTCGATGACGTCTCCAATGTGCCCCTCCCACGTGGCCATTCGCGAGGATGTCAAGATCAAGCTGGAGGAAGCCGGCTTTCCCAAACCGGATGTCGAGGTGATTTGGGAACCCGCATGGTCGCCGCAGAGGATCTCAGAGGCCGGACGGAAAAAACTGGGAATCTAAACCGCAAGAGGCGCAAAAGGCACAAGGTCAGGAATCGATTTCCTGCTTTGTGCCTTTTGCGCCTCTTGTGGTTTTTCTGGTTTTACCGGCGGTTTGCCAGCTCGATCTTCACCAGTTCCACGGTCTCGCTGGAACCGACCTTCTTGCCGAACGTCAGCTCATCCATCATTTCCTTCATCTTCTGAGCTTCACGCGCAGCCGCTCGCGCCATCTTTTCCTCATCCGCCGCGGTCTCCGGTTCGTCACCCTTGAGACGAACGCGGGTGACATCGGTGGAATTCAACACGAGGTGGTGATCGTACTCCGGCAATGGAACTTCTTTGCCGCCGGCATAAACACCGTGTTTGCCGTGCTTCTTGTTCCATTCCGCAACGGTCGCGGTCTTGTACATGTTCTCGATGATCTTGCGCCAGCCGACTCCGGTGTTGTACGCGCAGAATGAAATTTCGCCGAGTTGCGTGGCATAGGGAATGATGCACATCTCGGTGCGCCGGAAGTCGTAGTTGAACAGATCCTGGAACCACATTCCTGCAACAAACAGGAAGTTCCACGGATCCTGGCGGCGCTTCTGAATATCTTCCATGGTTCGGTCGCCGCTGACTTTTCCATAACTCTTGCCGGACAAACCGAACGACTTGTCGAACTTCTTCAGAATATCGGAAAGAGTCAGGCTCGGCGGGCCACCGAATGGGTTGTAGTTCTTCAACAGAGCCAGTCCCATCATGAGATTCGAAAAGCGCTTGCTGCGGCCGGAATCCGTCAGCTTCTGCATGTCGGAGACGAGGCCGGGGATGTTCAGGAACTGAGGAACCGGAGCAAACTCCTTGGTTTCCTTGTTAATCATCAGCGCTGTTCCGACACCGCAGTTCGGGTGGCAGCCGCAGCTGACCTGACCCCAATCCGCGCCCGGGCCGTGAACCAGATCCGCGAAATCGGCAAAGGAACCCATCAGTGAAAGCGGGAACCAGTCGCGAGTCGGCTCGGTGACGCCGACCTGAGAGCGGACATCGTTGGCAAGGTGCGACAGGGTATAACGCTGGCGCAAACGCCGTTCCGGAGTGATTTCTTCGTCGCGACCCGTGAAAGACACCGGCTGGAAGGCGATGAAGGCAATCTTCTTCGGGTTGTCCATTGCAAACCGGATGATCGACCCGACCTGATCGTTGTTCACGCCGTTCACCAGCGTGACCACGAGAATAATCTCGACGCCGGCTTCATGCAGGTTTTCGATCGCACGAAGTTTCACATCGAACAGGTTGCCGATCTGGCGATGACTGTTGGCATCGTTGCCGATACCGTCGAACTGAAGGTAGACATAACGCAGTCCGGCTTCTGCAGCCTTTCTGGCAAACTCTTTGCTCTTCGCGAACTCGATACCGTTGGTTGCCGCCTGAGTGCTCGAATAGCCGAGCTTGCGGGCGTAGGACACCGCGTCCAGGAAGAAAGGCGAAAGCGTCGGCTCGCCACCCGAGAACTGGATGGACATCTGACGCCGCGGCTTGATGGAGATGGCGTTATCCATGATCTCCATGACTTCCGGCCACGTCAATTCATGAACGTAACCTACCTGGTTGGCATCCATGAAGCAGGGGTCGCACATCATGTTGCAGCGATTTGTGAGATCGACAGTCAGGACGGCGCCGCGGCCGTGCTTGACGGTGCTGGAACCGTGGTTGTGCAAACCTTCGTCTGCATGGGCTGGAATGTCGCGGCCCGGGAAGTTCTTCTCGATCCACTCGAGGAACTTGACATCAATCGCCATCAGGTCTTCGAAGTGCCCGTGCTTCGGACAATCCTTCACCATCCAGACCTGACCGTCGCGCTCGATGATATGGGCTTTGATCTCCCCAACTTTCTCATGAAGCAGCGTCGTCCAGTCCTGCGTACCATTGATGATCATGTCGCGGGCTTCGCGGACGCATTCCGGGCACAACGAATCGGTCTCTCTCGGCCAGCCGAGGATCGGCTTCGTCTTTTGCCAGGACTTGAGAAGCGGTTTTTCCGTCCATTTAGGCGTAAATGACGGGTTGATCTTGAAACGATTCAAAAACTGCAAAGTGTCGAATGCGACGCTTGCGCTATAACAAACGGCCGCGTCGACATACTTCATGGCGCGCTTTCCGGCGCTAACCTTTACATTTCTGTTACGGGTTGTGTAATCGACGGAAGGTTGACCCACGGTGCTCGACAAATTTGCCTCCTTAAGGAAGGTACGAAAGAATAAGAGCGTTCTGTAAAACGCCGGTAAGAATAACGCAATAAGTTTTTTATATTCAAGGAAATTCGGGTTTCAGCCCTGGTAAACCTCAAGCCTTACCTGGCTCTCAGGATCTCAACTGACACATAATTGACGCGCGGTTCGGCCACCGGGGAGATTTTCCGGACCAGAATTCGCACCTGGCCGACCCCAAACCCCGTTAAAACCCGGTCCGCGATCTTTTCTGCCACGGTTTCGATCAAATGATAATCCCGCTCCCGGCAAACTTCGGCCACGGCCCCGGCGACCTTGGCATAGTCGATGGCATCCTTGATCGAGTCCGTCAAGGCCGGTTTGGCGGTATCGGTAAACAACTCGACATCGATCGACAGGCGCTGGCGAATCGTACGCTCCTCGGTGGTAACACCAATGGCCGCAACACAATCGATCGCACTTATCAGAATTCGGTCGCTCATGGGGTTCATTGATCGGAATCGTCCAACGGCTCTCGACCGCCAAACCCAGCCTCGATATCGTGCCAGAACTCGATGGTCTTCTCGCCCAGGTGCCAGCACAAATAGACGATCCTGCCGTTCTTCATATAAGGAAAGTCGCAGAGCCCCTTGTCCACATCCTTTAAAAGGACGCCCAGATCGCGGACCTGTTGCAGCATGAGCATCAGGTGAGAAATCGTCTCGATGTATTCGACGCCGTAAGGACTGGCCCCATCATACTGGGCTTTGTCGCGAGCTTTTTGAATCTGTGGATTCAGACTCTTGACGCGATTCCACTCGTCCACGACCTCTTCGAGAATCGATCGTAACTGCGGCAACAGTCCGATCGCTTCCGACACCGTAAAGATTCGCTCCTGCATGGCATCCGACCTCACGTTAGTGTGACAGCCAACGCTCGGCTTCGATAGCAGCCATGCATCCGGATCCTGCTGCCGTAATGGCCTGGCGGAACACCGGGTCCTGAACATCACCGCAGGCAAAGACCCCGGGAATTGCGGTCTGTGCCGACCCGGGTTTGGTTTTGACGTATCCCATTTCGTCCAGATCGATTTGCCCGCGGAAGATCTCGGTGTTTGGATGATGACCGATGGCAACGAAAAGGCCGTCCACGTCCAATTGGGAGGTGGCGCCGGTTTCCACGTTTTGCAAACGCAGGCCATTCACCCCGGTTTCCTTCGAGCCGAGAACCTCGGTAACCACCGTATTCCAATGGAACTTCATTTTCGGGTTCGCCAGCGCGCGATCCTGCATGATCTTGGAGGCCCGCAGGGATTCCCGCCGGTGGATGAGATTTACTTCGGTGGCGAACTTCGTGAGGAATGTGCCTTCTTCCATCGCCGAATCACCGCCGCCGACGACCGCGATTTTCTTGCCGCGATAGAAAAACCCATCGCAAGTCGCGCACGTGGAAACGCCATGTCCCATCAGGTTTGTTTCGGATTCCAGACCGATCAGTTTTGCCGAGGAACCGGTCGAAATCACGACGGTCTTGGTGGTGACTTCCTGATCCTCGTAATAAACCCGGAACGGCCGCTCCTTCAGGTCGACCTTATGCACGAAACTGCTGACGATCTGAGTTCCAAAGCGCTGAGCCTGGCGCCGCATGTCTTCCATGAGCTGAGGCCCCATGATGCCTTCCGGAAAACCGGGAAAATTCTCGACCAGGGTCGTCAGCGTCAGTTGGCCCCCCGGTTCCTTTCCCTCGATCAGGAGAGGGTTGAGGTTCGCCCGAGCCGCATAAACCGCGGCCGTGAGCCCCGCCGGTCCCGATCCAATAATGACCATGTTCCGCATGAATACTGCTCCGTTCGATAGTGAAACCCATAAGGTACCACAAAGGTGTGCTACGCTTTTCCGCCTATGAAACTCAGCACTTTCGAGATGGAACGATGGCAATCCACGTACGAGAACGCGGTGCAATTCAACCTCTCGGAAAGCGGTGTGCATCCCGCGACTCTCGCTGAGATTGGCGTCGATCCGCAGGAATTTGCTGAGATGCGGATGTATTACTCGCCGTCGAACGGCACCGAGAAATTCCGCAGACTGGCCGCTTCCCTTTACGAAGGCGCCACGCCGGACAACATCATCATTACGATCGGCGGTATCGAAGCGAATTTTCACGCCGTCGTCCGTCTGCTCGAACCGGGAGACGACGCGCTCCTGCTGCTTCCGAATTACATGCAGATTTACGGACTGGTTCCCGCACTCGGCGGCCGCGTCATTCCGGTGTGGAATCGGATCGAAAACAACTGGATTCCCGACCCGGATGAGATCGCGCGAAAAATCACGCCCAGAACGAAGTTCATCTCGCTGTCGAATCCCAACAATCCCTCGGGCGCGGTCGTTCCTTTGGAGGTCATCAAAGCCATTGCCGCAATAGCGGATAAACATGGCTGCTGGATCCTTTCAGACGAGGTCTATCGCGGCGCCGAACGGAACGCGCAACGCACGCCGAGTTTCTGGGGAATCTATCCGAAGACGCTGGTATCCCAGAGCCTGTCCAAAGCCTATGGAACGCCCGGATTGCGCGTCGGGTGGTTGATGGCGCCGGAAAACATCGTTCAGGACGTGTGGGCGCAGTCGGATTACACCAAAATCGCTCCGCCAACCCTGTCCGATTACATCGGTTGCCGCGTCCTGGAGAATCGCGAAAAATTGTATGCCCGCACCCGAAGCTGGATGGAAGAGAACTGGCCGACGATGAAGGGCTGGCTCGAAGAGCGTCCCGGAATGTTTCAGTACCAGGAACCGGCTGCCGCCGCCGTCTGCATGATCAAGTACAAACATCGGGTCAATTCGACGGTGCTTGCCGAGCGTCTGCGAACTGAGAAATCGACGTTGATCGTTTCCGGCGATCACTTCGGACTCGACGGATATATCCGTCTGGGATACGGAACCGAGAAGGAATACTTGTCCGAAGGACTCCGCCGGGTCGGCGAAATCCTGGATTCCGTGGCCGGAGACTGATGATTGTTGGTTAGAATGACTGCGGGCGCCCGTAGCTCAGCTGGATAGAGCATCGGACTTCGAATCCGGTGGTCGGGGGTTCGAATCCCTCCGGGCGCGCTTCAGTAATTTGGGGTAATTTGGGGACGCACACCAATTGTGGTGACGGTGACCGAATTCGGTAGTGCATGAATTCGGTCACCGTCACCACAATTGGTGTGCGTCCCCAAATTACCCTAGTGCCGAGTAGAAGTTTTCGAAGTTACCGCGAAACGGAAGAAGCGCGCGTTACAACTTTCACAGCGATAGGGCCGGAAGCAGCCCAGTTTCAAAAACCACTCGAAGATCCCGTGGCGCATCGAACGCCGTACGTCCTTTGAAGCGCATTTCGGACATAGCGGACGCATGCCTGACCTCCTATCAGAAAAACTCCGCATTACAATCCATATGACAAATACAAACGGACCGCAAGAGGATGCGGTCCTACGGGAAAGTTGTTAGAATCCTGATTGCGCGCCCGTAGCTCAGTTGGATAGAGCGTTGGTCTCCGAAACCAAAGGTCGGACGTTCGAATCGTCTCGGGCGCATGAGGAGAAGCACGCGACTTGTCAAAAAGAAGAGCATTCTGGGTCCTGTCCAAGCAAATCAAAGAAGTGAACCGGGCCGGCAACATGCACGTTCCGGCGCAGTTCAAAACCAATGAAGAAGCGAAGAAGTACTGCCAGGAACTGAATCTTCGCAAAGGTGCTTATCACCCGGGCTATTACATCGAGGAACGCATCGGGAATACACCTGTGTCCGCGCCCACCAAGAAGGCTGCGCAGGAAACCGAAGACGAATAAGGGAATACGTTCCCCGTTTTGGACTAAAATGCGCGCCCTATGGCAAGGGCAGCAACCATATCTCCGCCTTTTCGCTACGAATGGTTCACAAGCGGTGACCTGAACGGATTCTTCGGCCTGATGTTCGACAACATGACCGTGTTGTCCTTCCTCGCCGGAATCCTCATTCTCGGTTTCCAATTCCCCGCCGACATTGTCTATAAGCGGATGTTCCCCGGAACCGCTTTCGGCGTGCTCTTTGGAGACGTCGTCTATACATGGATGGCATTCCGGCTCGCCCGCCGCACGAACAATCCGAAAGTCACCGCGATGCCGCTCGGTCTCGATACTCCATCGACTATCGGGATTGTCCTTACTGTTCTCGGTCCCGCCTTTGTTGCCCTGAAAGGCCGCGGAATGACGCCCGATCAAGCCGCCCTGATGACGTGGTACATCGGAATGGCCACCATGTTCGTCATCGGAATTCTCAAGGTCGTCCTCTCCTTTGTTGGCGGCTGGGTGCAAAGAGTGGTCCCGCAGGCAGGTTTGCTTGGCTCAATAGCCGGAATTGGCGTCGCACTGATCGGATTCGTCCCCCTCATCGATATTTTTGGAATGCCCGTTGTTGGAATGATCGCGCTGGGCTTGGTCCTCTATACGTTGATCGCCGGGATTGAATTGCCGTTTCGTATTCCTGGCGTGCTGGCCGCCGTCGTGGTCGGAACGACGTTGTACTATCTTCTCGGCCCCTCGGGCCTTGCCGGAGGCACTTACGCGCCACCTCATGCCGAATTTCACTTCGGCTTCCCAATCCCCACACTCGGCTTTATCCATGGCATGCGAGAGGCCCTCAAATACCTGCCGATCGCCATCCCGTTCGGATTGCTCACCGTGGTCGGCGGAATCAACGTCACCGAAAGCGCCCGCGTCGCAGGTGACAACTACAGCACGCGCGACATTCTGCTGACTGAAGCGATCTCGACATTGGTTGCGGGTCTATGCGGAGGTGTGGCGCAAACCACTCCGTATATCGGCCAGCCGGCCTATAAAAAAATGGGGGGCCGCGCCGGATACACGCTGCTGACCGGCTTATTTATTGGCCTCGGCGGCATCCTGGGCTATGCCGGCTTCATTGTGCAGTTGATTCCGAGAGCCGTACTGGCGCCGATTCTGATCTTCGTCGCGATCGAGATCACCTGCCAGGCCTTTCATGCCTGTCCCATCGCGCACGCTCCGGCCGTGACGTTTGCCTTCTTCCCGACGATTGCCCGGCTTCTGACCATCAAGTACTCCACATTTTTGCCGCCGGCAACCTACGCGGCTGCCCTGACGACGCCGGGAGTGGGATTACCTGAAATGCTTGTTACTCAGGCTTTAGGCAACGGATTCATCTTAACGGCCATGTTATGGGGAGGGTTTCTGGCGGAGCTCATCGATCGACGGCTGCGGAAGTCGGCGTTGTATCTGTTCCTGCTCGCGGTTTTCAGTTTCTTCGGAATCGTCCACTCCGCAACCGCCGACGGCAACATGTATTTGCCATGGACGCTCGGAGCCGCCGAAGCCCGCATTCCATATCAATTCACGGCTGCTTATATCGTGCTCGCAGTCGTGATCTTACTTCTGGGATTGCGGACCGCATCTAATTCCGAACTCGAGCCTCTCGCATGATTCCCCAAGCGCCGGAGGCGCGAAATCCTGTAGCCCCGGCCGTATTTAGGCCGGGGCTACAGGATTTCGCGCCTCCGGCGCTTGGGCAAGAAACCTTTTGGGCTTCGCGCCTTCTGCGCTTTGGGCTTCGGTTAGAAACCCAGGCGAAGGCTAAACTCAACGATACGGCCTCCCGGATCGTTGGTATTGGAAAGGTCACGGTACGCGCCCGTCGTCTGGCCGAACGCGCTTCCGTTGGCGCCGAGCGTGGTCGTAATACCGTTGCCGGGCGTGAACAACAGGAAGTTCGTGCGGTTGAACGCATTCAGGGCCTGCACCCGGAACTCGAGATTCGTGGTCTCTCGAATCCTGGTCTTCTTGATCAAGCTGAAGTCCCACTTCTGCTGCCACGGACCATACAGATTCACCCGCTCACCTAAGACACCGGGCTGATTCGAGGGTCCGATATACGGAGCATTGGGGTCCAGGTTTGCCAGCGTCTTCCCGTTCACTTCAAAAGCGGCGTTGGTGTTATCCACGAGCGATTGCGGCAGGTAATACACCGCACCCGTAGGATCGCTGTTCGCTGTGGCGGGCAATGTCACTTTGCGAATCTCCATCATCTCCTGCAGTTGTTTTGCGGTGATGTTGTGCAGAATGACGCCGGACTCGCCCGCGTTGAACGTGCTCCGGCCGCTGGTCAGGCGGATGGGAGAACCGGACTGAACACGGGTAACAGAGGCGAATTGCCAGCCTTCGATCAATTTCTTACCGGCTCGATTGGAGACGGAACCCAGGAACCGGTGGCCCTGGCCCCATGGAATTTCATAGATCCAGTTCAGCTTGACGGCCTGACGGATATCGTAAGGCGATGGTCCCTTGTCGTATCCGGGGTTGCGCTGAGTCGTGAAGCTGCCGCCATTGCCCTGGGATTGCTCGTTGGAAATCGAATGACTCCAAACGTAGCTTCCCTGCATGAGCAGACCAGCCGACATGCGGCGGCGGATCTCTGCCTGAAGGCCGTGATAATTCGTGTCGCCGCCATTCGTCTGAAGATTGGCGGCTGCCGTCGTCAGCGTCGGATTCACCTGGAACAGATTCACAGGCTGGCCCGCGCCGGTGAGCCGCGTCATCCGGCCGGCATTGGTACCGATCGCATTCGCGAGCGCACCCGCCTGGCCCTGTTCGATCTGCAAAGCGCTGGTCGAGTCGTTGTTGGATGCCAGTGCCGTGAAAATGATTGGAAGCGCCTGCTGACCGGCAAGTCCGACATACTGGTTGGACTTGCTGCGATTGGCGGACATGCAGACCGGGTCCGGCGTGGCGCAACCCCTCGCGATTGCCAGGTTCTGCTGCGCGACCTTGAATTCATTGACGAAACCATTTTCAAAAATATTGATTTCGTTCAGATTGATCGAGCGCCACAAGTCGGTTCCGTGATTACCCACGTAGCGCAATTCCATGACTGTATCGCGGGTTAATTGTCTCTGGAACCCAAGATCCCAACTCTGGACATAGCCGGTCTTGATATTGGGATCGAAGTCCGAAACGCTGTTGGCCGCGGCCACCGGCAATGGGAATGTCGCCGTAGTGGGTGCGGGCCGTGCAGGCAGTACGGGATTACGGAACAACACGGATCCGGGCGCCCCGAAGACCGAAGGGAAGTTCGTGGGATCCACGTTCAGAGTCAGCGTTCGTCCCTGGTTGTTCCCCCAGACCGAAAACGTTCCGGCATCTTCACGAATCGTGTTGATGGCATAACCCAGACGAAGCACTGCGCCTTCGCCTTCGATCCAACCCAACACGCCTCCGTGCTTGGGAACCTGCCAGGCAATACCGATGGACGGATTCCAGTTGTTGCGCGTTTTGAAACCCGATTCGCCTTCCTTGATGGCGTTGAATACCGGTGCGGAACCGGTCAGGACGCCCGGCTTGAAGAGATTATTGACGCCGGAAACGCCGAAGAGCCCCTCGTAGCCCGGACGCGTGTAAACGCTGTTCAGGTTGATCGGCGGGTTCTGACGCGCGAGGCGGACACCATAATTGAAGGTCAGTCCCTGCCGGACGTGCCAGGCATCCTGCACGTACATACCGATCTCGCGCTGATGATTGCGCACAATCGGCTGAAACGGTCCGTACTGCTTCGATTGCTCGTCGAGCACCACGCTGCGGCTGATCTGCGAAACACGCCCTGTCAGCAAAGCATAGAGTGCGGGTGCGTTGGTTTGCATATCGGTCGCGCTCGCACCAGGGAAGTTCGCAGCAGTAAATATATTTGTGGTACCGGTGATGATCGGATCTCCCGTCGCCACGGCGAACGATACGCCGGGAACAATCTGCGTCCCGTTGACGGAAGTGGTCCACGAATTCACCTGCGTAAAACTCATTCCAAAGTTCAGCAGGTGCGACGTCATCGAGTAGGTGAAGTTCGCGTTACCCTGCTTGAGCGGAGTGTTGCGGCGGGTCTGACCGGTCGTTCGATAGGGATTGTTGGTAAAACCAAACGTCGGTGCATAGCCGCGCCACTGATCGAAATCGCTGGGATTGATACCGTTGTTGAAAATAACGGTGCCGCCGGTCAGCCCATAGCGAAATTCGCTCACCAGCTTCGGCGTCAGTGTCGAACGCAAGGCCGTCACCGCAGAAAATGCGATGCCACCCTGGTTGCCGAATTCGCTGCCGTTCAAGACATTGCCGGTGCCCGGATAAATCGGGCTGGCGGTGCCGATGTTGACGCCATCCGGACGGCGGACGTTGGTCTGATAATTCCAGATGAACTCCGCATGGTGCTTGTCGTTGATCGTGTAATCCCAGCGCGTCGTACCGAAACGGCGATAGTTACCGCCCTTGCTCTGGAAATCGAGGTTATTGCGGTTGTAATCCGTGTTCGTGCCGATCCTGCTTTTCAGACCGGGTGCGTTGTTGGTGAGATCCGCGATGGTTCCGAGCGACTTGGCAATCAACGGATCCGGCGACGACGGGAACCCATTGGCTCCGGCCAATTGGTAGAGATTGACGGTTCGCACATTGCCGGATGTGTCGCGATAGCGGAAATTGCCGGCTGCGGCTTCGGGCGTCAGAACCGTAATCGTCGGTTCGGTATAGGTCTGCGGCAATTCGAAAATTTCCGCGCTGGCAAAGAAAAACAGTTTGTTCTTCTTGATCGGTCCGCCGAAGCTGCCACCGAATTGATTGAAGACCATGTGGTCGCGCGGCTGTTTGTTCAGATTATTGAAGTAAGCGTTCGAATTGAACAGCTCATTGCGATGCTGTTCGAAAAGCCCGCCGTGAAATTGATTGGAGCCGCTGCGGGTGACCATTTTGATCGACATGGCGCCTTCACCATTGCTGTCGGCACCGGCGGCAGCGCTGGTAACGGTCATTTCTTCAATGGCGTCGGCCCGCGGAAAGATCGCATTGAAAAACCCGTCGCTGCTCTTGTTGGAGTTGTCCTGGATGTTGATGCCGTCGAGCGTCACGTTGAGTGCACTTTGCGGTAGTCCATAGACGGACGTGCTTCGCGCCACGCCCGGGGTTGCGCTGCCGGGCTGGGTGACGATCAATTCCGTGAGATTGCGGCTGGTAAACGGCAACTCGTGAAGTTGTTGACCGACAAGAACCGAACTGATCGTTGCCGTCTCGGTTTGAAGCACCTCGGCGCCGGTTTCCACTCAACAGTGTCGGTAACCGCGCCAACCTCGAGCTTCATATTGACCGTTGCCGGAACTCCGGCATCGACCTTGACGTTATCGATTGTCGTGGTCTTGAAGCCCGGCAGGCTGCCGCTCACCGTGTAAGTGGCGCTGGGCATGGACGGGAACGACCAGGCTCCTAATTCGTTGCTGAGCGCTTCGAAAGCCTGCCCGGTGACCTTATTAACGACTTTGATTTCGGCGCCAGGAATGACGCCGCCTTGAGCATCCGTGACTGTTCCTTGAATACGCCCGCTGGTTTGCGAAAACGCCGCAACCGCGCACGCCCCGGAAATCAGGCAAGCGAGTGCAAACTTCCTCCACATAACCTTCCCCCTTAGTTAAGAACACACGTAGGTTCTGCGACCCACTGTATGAAAGACCTGGGAAAAGCTTACATCCGGACCGGGTGCAGGGGTAAAGAAGAAAGATAGAACCCGGACTAAGAACTAAAATTGGAAATCAGAAATTCGAAACTGGAAATTCGAAAATGGTGGAAGGGGCCTTCCGTTGATTTCCATCTTCGAATTTCGAGTTTCTGATTTCCAATTTTAGTTTCCCGCCGTAGAGGTTACTTTTTGTCGTACTGAAACTTAACGTCGGCGGTGAGGGCTTTGGTTCCCTCATAAGCAAACATGTTGCTGAACACGATGTAGTAGTTGCCTGCATCCGTCACTTTGAAGGAAACATCGCCTTCGGCTTTTTTGCCCGACGACCAGAGCGGCTTCGCGGTTGCCCTGGCAGCGTCGTCTTCGCCTCTCCATTTGAAGAAGTTCGTTTCATCGAAGACAAAAACCTCGATATTCTTCGGGGTGCCGTCGGTGATGGCAAAGTGGCCGGATACCATCCCGTTGGCCATTGATTTGGGATCGAATGTGAAACGCCATGACTGGGGAGCAACGGCATAGACGGTGTAGGTACCCGACGCCAGTTTCTCCGTCTGAGCCTGGCCGAAAACGGTTACGGCTCCTGCGGCCAAAATAAGTGCCGCCATAAGAAACATCACAACTCTCTTCATTCCGAAAACTCCTTCGAGGTAAATCGGGCAGTATTATAAGCAAATTTGGCTACAAACATACCAGTCCAATTGACTGGCCCCACCCCCTCGACTATAGTAGCGGGCTGTAATCATAAGGAGGATTGAATGCGGAAAGTTTTGATCGTCATCAGCGTTTGCCTGCTGGTTGCCGCCACGCTGACTGTCTTTGGCCAGGCGCCGAAAGATTTGCAGCCTTTAATGAAGGACATTCAGCCGACGTTTGCCGGCATTACAGCTGGTACGAAGGCTCGCACCATGTCCGCTGCGGACGTCGCAAAGGATGCTGAAAAGCTCCAGAAGCTCTTCACCGACGTCAGCGCGTTCATGAAGGAAAAGAACATTCCGGACGCCGTCGGGTTCGCCAATGATGCCGCGAATGCCGCCGCCGAAATGGCCAAGGCCGCCAAGTCGAACGAAGCGGATCCGATTTTCGCCGCTCAGAAGACGATTCAGAAGCAGTGCACCACCTGCCATGCGGCGCACCGCGAACAGGATCCGGCAACCAAGGCGTTCAAGTTGAAGATGAAGTAGGTCCCTCGCCTGCAACCCACGCGGCGATCTGCTCTCGAGACCAGCAGTGATCGTCGTTCAAATGAACGATGATCACTGCCAGTCCCAGCCTCTTATGACATCCCTCTGCCGGACACTGCCGTATTGTCCCTTCAAGACAGTTAAAGATGCTGTCCAGGTCCTTGGTCGGCCGGGTCTTGCCGGGATCCCCGGGAACCCGATACATCCCGTCATACGCCGCACCCAGCGCGCATGAAGCATTCTGCCCTTTGAAATAGTCTCCATGCGCCTGCTCCGGACGTCGTTCGGCGCCAGCGCGGATGTACGATGCCAGTTCCTTTTCGCAATGCGGATTGGATTCAGTCATAAGACATTATCTTGCACGACATTTGCCGTTCGCAAACCTCCAATACTTCGCAAAAACGGGGCCGATTGTGTCCATTTGCGAAATTCCGGATCCCAGGAACGAAGAGGAACGAAAGCGCCGGAGGCGCGAAAGCCGCTAGCCCCGGCCGTATCAGGCCGGGGTTAATGTGCCGATGGATGTACAGGCCCAGCGGGCCGTAAGCACGCACGTGGTGGCTTACGGCCCGCTGGGCCTGTACATCCTCCCTCGTGAAACCCCGGCCTAATACGGCCGGGGTCGAGTAGGCGGGGTACTTCCACCGAAGCAGTTGCCACCCACGCCCCTCACGGAACCGGACAAGCGGATTTCCCAACATCCGGCTCTTCAGCTCGGGTTCAGGCCGACGCGCCGAAACGGATCGAGGTTCCGATTGATCTTCACACCAGGCCAGTCCACCCAGTGCAGCAGGCTCCAAAAGCGCTCCCAGGTGTAGCTGCGTCGTTGACTACGCCGGTTGAGCCACTTGAATAACAGCCGCTGAAACTGGGATCGGAAGGAGTCGCACAGGCGAGAGTTATCGGTGATTGCGTAATAGTTCAAGTAGCCTTGCAGTCGCTGTTTGGCTTCACGCAGAATCGGACCGGCGGTCGTTGCATGACGGCGCGCTCGGATCCACTGCTTCAGCTCCTTGAGCTTGTACCGAAACTTCTTCATCGACGTTCGGCGTTGCAGCTTGAAACTGCCCGCACGGGTTTGACCGCAGGAGTGAGTGAATCCCAGAAAATCGAATTCCTCAGGCTGCAGCCCTTTCCGTTCAGCGTCCTCACGCGCAAACCGTCCGAACGGGATCAGTCGCGTCTTAGAGGCTTCTACCTCCAGATGAAACTTCTCCAACCGCACTTTCAACTCCGTCAGAAACCTTTCAGCATCCTCCCGATATTGAAAGCATGTGACAAAGTCGTCCGCATACCGAAACAAGTAGGCTTCGCCGCGACACTGGAGTCGAAGACGGCGCTCGAACCATAAATCGAGCACATAGTGGAGGTAAACGTTGCTCAGCAGCGGTGAAAGAATCGCCCCTTGCGGCGTCCCTTCCTCACTGGCTCGCACCAAACCGTTTTCCATCACGCCGCCCTTGAGCATCCGCCAGATGATTCGTATCATCCGCGGGTCTCCGATTCGCAATTCGAGAAACTGGATGAGCCACTCGTGATTCACGTGATCGAAGAATCCGCGTATATCCGCTTCAACGACCCAGCTGACTTTCTGCCGCTGGATCGTCCGCCCCAAAGCCCCCAGCGCATCATGACAGCTTCGTCTCGGCCGATATCCATAACTGCAGCTCAGAAAATCTGCTTCGTAGATCTCGGTCAAAACTCGCGTCACCGCCATCTGGACCACTTTGTCCTCAACTGTCGGCACTCCCAATGGCCGCTTCTTCGGACTTCCAGCCTTCGGGATTTCCACTCGTCGTACCGGTTTGGGTCGATACCCCATCCGGCCTAGCCGGGCAGCCAGATCCTGTAGATTACTCTCCAGTTTCTCGCCATACTTGTCCTTGCTTACGCCATCCACTCCGGGTGCTGCACCCGGATCGATCGCTTCAAAACAGACCCGCAAGTTATCCAAGTCCGTCACGTGGTGATACAACGTTGTGAATCGGAGTTTGGGTTCATTGACGGCTCTGTACCTTATCCGTGTTGGATCACTTGCCATTCCTTCTCCATCTTTGAAATATGGGGAATGTTTCTCGTCCCACGATTCGTTGCTGTGGAGACCTTCACTCCATCGGCATTACCCGATTTCTTCGCTATTCCAGTCTCCATCCCAAGATCCTGATCCTTTGACCGGCTCCCTTTGTGGTTGCTCGTCATACTCGACCCGCTCCGATTTCCTCTGGTCAAGAATCCTCAGATCCGCCTGGTTCGTTCTCCGTCCCAATGTGTTGCTCGATGCCGTCTGCGACCCCGGAGAGAGGATGTTGGAACGTCCGGATGCCTTCATCCTTACTGCCTGCGTGTTGTAGCAAACCATCGGCCTCTCAACGGTATTTCGGGGCTACCTACCGGATTCAGCTTCTATCGCTTCACCTCGCAACCTCTCCTCGGCTTCTTGCTTCGGATTCGGCGTGTTGACTAGACTTTCGCCGGTGGGTTTCCCACCCACTGGACTGGAGGACCATTTCCAGGTCCACGCTACAAGATTTCGCGCCTCTGGCGCTTTTGAGGCAATTCCCACGGTCCTTTCATGACGAGGATTTCATGATCTCCGCTGCCCGGAATAAATCGTCGGCAGACTGAAGAATGATTCGGCGCAAACGAATCGGGTAGTCCGGATGCTCGGCGAGAAACTTCTTCACCATGTCGGCGGCAGCCTGAGAATTGTGGCCGCCGAGGAGTGAGTCCATCCAGTTCTTCGGGAAGAAAATATCGCCGGTGCGCTGAATTTCGATCAGCAGATCCATTCCCGGCCGGATGTACTTCTCCGAAGATGCGGCGCGCAGAGGATGATTCAAAAATCCAAGCCCCTCCAGTGCCCACGGTTCGCGGCGCCGGTTCTTCACATCCTTCAGGCTTTCAAAAAACGCATCGCGGGTTTCCGGTTTATCCGACAACGCCGGCATGACGAATTCGAAGCGGGCTTTCCGATCGGGATTCTGAAAACGGCCACGCTGCTCTTCCAGAATGGTTGCTGAATTCGCGACGCCTCGCACCGCCAACTCGAGCGCTATGCTCGCCTCATCCGGCTCCGCAAGGGTCAGCCCCGGAATCTTTTCATCCCGGTGCCAGACCCGTTCCAGAAACGTGACGCCCTCATTCGTCCGCACAATCGAGCGGAACGAACGGAAGTAAACGGACTTCAAACTGGAATTCGTGGCCCGGGTCCAACCCGCTCGATACAACTGCTCCAGCTTTGGAGCCAGCGCAATTCGCGCCGGCTCGCTCATGTAGTGCCAGAATGCGTCGTCCACATGCCCGAGGATCAATTGAATATTCTGTTCGGTGTTTTCCAGCGGCAACGCGCGAAGGGCGAGGTCCACGAAATCCGCGGGACGAACCCGCTTGTCGAGCAGCTCTTCCCACAACGTAACCCAGGCGGAACCGCGGGCAACCGGGTCTTTCAGCTCCGGAAGATGCTGGAGCAGATAACTCCGGCTGGCATCGTCGAGCGTGAAATCGCCGTAAGCCAGACCGCCCCCCGTCGGCAGAATAAAGCCGGGATGGGAAATAGACGCGAAATCCTTGACCTCAGTCCGCGCTCCCTGCATTTCCACTGGAATGGTTTGCGTGGCAGCACTGGTACCGACCAGGATCTGCATCTGCTGGGTCCATGTTAAGCCGCGGCCCTGCTGCGGATCCGATTGCGTAAACGCCAGTGACTGGCCATTCAGCTCCGTTCGAATCGACGGCCGCCCACCCTCTTCAACCCACGCCTTGCTCCACGAAGTCACGTCCTTGTCGGACCGGTCATCCATCACCTTCACCAGATCCAGCCAGGTGGCATTGCCATACTGAAAACGTTTGAGATATTCGCGAAGGCCATCGCGGAACTGATCCGCTCCCAACATCAGCTCGAGCTGCCGCATGACGATCGGCGCTTTCTGATAAATGATGGCGCCGTACATCTGGCCCGCCGCGTTCAGATTCTCCAGCTGCTGGCGGATGGGATGGGTTCCCTCCGTTCGATCGACGCCGTACGCCGACGGATAATTCGAGACCAGGAAGCGGAGTTCGTGGTTCACATTCGGAAACGACGGATTGACGATCTTCGCCGCCATGAAGTTGGCGAATACCTCCTTCATCCAGACGTCGTTGAACCAGCGCATGGTCACGAGATCGCCGAACCACATATGTGACGTTTCGTGCGAAATCGTGCTGGCCCGGCCCAGCATCTGGTTCTCGGTGGCGGACTCATCCAGCATGATTCCCGAAGCGCTGTAGTAGATCGCTCCCGGATGTTCCATGCCGCCGAACTGAAATGAAGGAATCAAAACGAAATCGAATTTTCCAAAAGGATAAGGGATCTGCGTGTAGTCCTCGAGCCAGGCCAGAGCCTTCGCGTGAAGATCGAAAATCGCGTCGCGATTGCGCTCGACCTTCTTGTCATCGGTTTCGCGATGATACATGTGGAACGTTCGACCATTTCTTTCCGCAGTTTCAACCTTGAATTTGCCGGTGGCAAAGGTGAAGAGATATGTGGAAATCGGCTGCGTCTCGGCAAAGCCGATAACCAGATTCTGGCTGGATTCGGTGCGATGGACTTCGGCTCCATTCGACACGGCCTGCCAGTCCTTGGGTATCGTCAGTTCGAGGTTGTATTGCGCTTTGAGATCCGGCTGATCGAAGCACGGAAACGCCAGATGCGCGCGCGCCGGCACGAACAGGGCATACATGAAATCCGGGTTGCGGTTGAGCGAAGCATCGCCGGCATGAAAGACGATCTCGATAACGTTGGGACCGCGAGAGGTAAAGTCGCGTGGAACGATGATGTGGCCATTGCGAACGTCGACACCGATGGGTTTGCCGTGAAGCGAGACCGATTCAATCGATTCGGCTCCCGGTTCAAAATCCAGAACAACGGGATGCGAGTTGTCGAGAAGGTCGAAGTGGACAGCCACCCGTCCCAGAATGGGTTCCGTGGCGCTGGCCGGGACGGAAAACCACAGATCGTAGCGTAGATTACGAATCGATTCCGCGCGCTGAGCGGCAAGCTCCGCCGAAATTCCAGCTTCAGGAACGTTATTGGAAGGCAGCTTCGCTCCGCATCCCGAACCCAGTGTCATAAGGAACACCATTGCAGCGGCAGGCAATAAACTTTTATACATGGGGCTTTATGATTAACCACAAGAGGCGCAACAAGCACAAAAAATTTATCTCTCTTGTGCCTGTTGCGCCTCTTGTGGTCTGCCCTTACGAACAATTTGGGATGGTTATGGACTCAGTAACGGTAGTACCTACCCCTCACAGGATATGAGTAGTAGTAGCGCCCGTGGTGAGAACCGTAGATCGCCGCTGCGGCTATACGACCTGCAGCATTGATCACCGCCGCTCCAATGTAAACCGACGGCGAATAAACCGGTCGGCTGACAATCACCGTACGCGCCGGCTCATAAACCACGGTCGCCGGTTGCGTGTAAACAACCTGCGGTGGGGGAGCCGGATAAACGACGGCTGGCTGTTGGGCCGGCTGTTGGACCGGCTGAGGGGCCGGAACCGAAGCCGGTTGCGACGCCGGCGGCAGCGCGTTTAGCAGCCAGACGCCGGAAGCCGAGTCAAAGCACGCCCAACCTCGGGAAGCTCCGTCCGGGGTCGCGTACTCCTGCGGCCCCTGACAGGTATAGCTCTGCATTCCGCCATTTGCCGACGGAACATACGCACCATTGACCTGCTGTCCATTAATAATGATCTGTTGCGGAATTCGATTCGGCGCTGCCGGAACCGCCGGCACTGGAGCCACTGGAGTTTGTGAAAAACCAGAGCTTACAGCCACGGTGGTCGCCAGCAGTACCAAACCGGTCCGCACGATCCATTGCATGGATACCTCCTTACTAAGACCCGGATGCAATTACCGAATCTCGCTGCCTTGGACTTCACGAAAAATGTTTGGGAAGCAGTTAAAGTTCCTCCCGGCGTCGCCGATATACACCACCGTGAATGGTTTCATCATGCTCCGTTGCGGGCCGTGCGGGGGTTCAGGCGGTGGGCAATCCCCCAATCTTTGTGTGGTTTGTGACGGAGAAGGGAAAATCGTCCTGCGGGGTAAGATCGAAAACTATCGCGACTGCCCGAATTGCAAAGGCTCCGGTTACCTCGGTTTCGACACCCAATCGACCTGTGAAATGTGTAAAGGCCTGGGCGCCGTCCCAATTTTCAAGAGCACCGTGGGCTAAGGTGAAAGCTTGCAAGTTGCGGCTCCCCTCCTGGGTTAGGAGGGGACGCGAAGCCCCGAAGGGTGAAGCCGGGGGTGGTACGGAAAGATGCGAAGCCACCATATAGATTTCCGCGAAGCGCTCAATATGGATCGCTTCGCGGAAATCTATATGGTGGCTTCGCGCCGTTCCGTACCGCCCCTGCTAGTCGCTACGCTTCGTAGCTGTCCCCGCCTAACCCAGGCGGGGTGCCCGCAAACCCTGCAGATTCAGCGCAAACCAAACGGAATGGACTCCGGCGCTTCACGCCAGTTTCGGCATGATCTCGCGTCCGTAAACCTCCAGAGTCTGCTCTTCCTCACCACACATCAGATAAATGTTGAACTGGGTCACACCAATCGAGCGCAGCTCCTGCAACTTGCGGATGTGCGCGGAGACCGAGCCGACGATACAGAACCGATCCACGACATCGTCGCTGACGAATTGAGCGTTGCTGCTTCCGACTTCCGCGTGATGCAGATAGTTGTAACCCTCTCGATCCCGCACGTATGCCGTGAGTTCGGGCGGCAACTCTTCTGGTTTGTAACGCGACACCAGATCCACAACATGATTCGACACCAGCGCCGGGAACCAGCGCACGCGATCGCGAGCGACTTTGAGATCCTCGGAAATCCAGACGGCGGTGGCGCTCATGACTCGGATTTTCGAAAAATCCCGGCCGGCTTCTTCGGCCCCTTCCTTGACGAAACCCAGACACCATTTGATGAGATGTGGATCGGAAAACTGCAGAATGACCCCATCGCCAATGCGGCCGGCACAGCGGAGCGCTTTAGGTCCATAGCCGGCAACCCACACGGGCGGAGTGCCCGAAGTCGCCCAGGGCATTTGGATTGAATGCCCCTCGTAGCTGATCTGTCGACCCGCGGTGAGTTCACGGACAACTCGCACAGACTCTTCCAGGTTTTCCAACGTCGTCGGCTTCTTGCCCATCACCCGGCGGGAGCTATCGCCCCGGCCAATCCCCAGGTCCATGCGACCATCCGAAATTCGATTGAGGGTCGCCAGCAGGCTTGCCGTGACGGAGGGATCGCGCACGACCGGATTGGTCACACAGGTTCCCAGCCGCATGTGCTGGGTGCTCATCGCCATCAGCGTGAGTAAGGGATAGGGCTCCTGCCACAACACGTGGGAGTCGAAAATCCATCCGTAGGTGAAACCTTCCCGTTCCGCCTGCTTCGTCAATTCGACGATGTGCGCCGGAGTCATGTCGGGTTTAAGCGTGAACGCGAATTCCATTTTAGACCTCCGTTACTCCTTGACCAGTTCGCCGTAGCTCTCCGGCCGTCGATCCCGGAAGAACTGCCAGACATTCCGGACTTCCTGAATCTCATCCAGATTGAGATCCGCGACAACGATCTCTTCCTTATCCCTCGAACCTTCGGCGATAAACTTCCCGCGTGGCGAGCAGAAATAGCTCTGACCGTAGAATTCACCGATATTCCAGGGCTGCTCGCGGCCAACTCGATTGATCGCCCCGACAAAATATCCGTTGGCGACGGCGTGCGCCGGTTGCTCCAGCTTCCACAGATATTCACTCAGCCCGGCCACGGTTGCCGACGGATTGAAAACGATTTCCGCGCCATTCAAACCGAGGACTCGAGCCCCTTCGGGAAAATGCCGGTCGTAACAGATGTAGACGCCGATATCGGCAAACTTCGTTTTGAAGACGGGATAGCCGAGATTTCCCGGTTTGAAATAAAACTTCTCCCAGAAACCGGGAGCGCAATGTGGAATGTGATGCTTGCGATATTTTCCCAGATACGAACCGTCGGCATCGATCACGGCGGCGGTGTTGTAGTAAACGCCTTTCAGTTCCTCTTCATAGATCGGCACCACGATCGCCATTCCATGTTTTCGCGCAGTCTCCCGCATAAGCTGAACCGTGGGACCATCGGGAATCTTTTCGACCATGCCGTACCAGCGGGTGGACTGCTCCGCACAGAAGTAGGGCCCGGTGAAGATTTCCTGCATGCAGAGGATCTGAACGCCCTTCCGCGCCGCCTCTTCGATCAACTTCACATGTTTGTCGATAGCGTCCTGCCGTATTTTTTCCAGCGGGGCGTCTGCGGGTGTGGTGCACGCCGCCTGAATCAGTCCGCAGCGAACGATCCGTGCCATGGCATCAAGTCCTTTCCATTTTCTGACCGGACATTGCGAAATAATAAATGACGAAGCCGGCTCCAAACGTCACAAACCACGCGTAGGTGTAAAGAAAATCGAGAATCCCCGGATTCGCCACCTGTCCGCCAGGCGTTGCCGCGGCGCGTAAAAAACCGGGAACGACCGGGGCAACCGCAACGATCAGCGTCAGAATCGCGCGCCAATTCATGCCGTTCGTATAAGAATAGGGGCCACGAGGGTCGAACAATCCGGCAAGACTCAGACGCTGTTTGCGCAACACCCAGTAGTCGCAAATCATGATGCCGGCAATCGCGCCCATCAAGCCGGAATATCCGATCAGCCAGGTAAAGATATACGCTCCCATGGAGGCCATGATTTTCCACGGCATCATTAGTATTCCAATGACCGCGGTGATCAACCCTCCCGTCACATAGGAAATCAGCTTCGGATTGAGATTGGAAAAATCGTTGGACGGCGACACCACATTGGCAGCCATATTGGTAGTTAGCTGGGCGGCGAAAATGACGGCGGTTGCGAACAGGATGATCAGCAGACTGTCAAACCGCGACATCAATTCGACGGGGTTCGGAATGGCCTTGCCGTAAATCAAAACCGTCGCACTGGTCGTGGCAACTCCGATAAAGGCGAATGCGGTCATCGTCAGAGGCAAACCCATCGCCTGACCCAGCATTTGCGAACGCTGCGAACGAGCATAACGAGTGAAGTCCGGAATGTTCAGGCTGAGTGTCGCCCAGTAGCCGACCGATGCGGTCAACGCCCCCGGGAAAATCGACCAGAACGCATTGTGTTGCTTCTGAAGATTCGCAGATTCGGTGAGTACATGTCCCAAACCGCCGGCTCGAACCGCGGCCCACGCCAGGAGGGCAGCGCCGCCACCGAGCAGCAACGGAGCCGACCAGGTCTCCAGGTGTTTAATGCCTTCGACGCCCTTCACGATGATGAACACCTGGATGCCCCAGAAGATAAAAAAAGAAATCCACGCGTGGGTCGACATTCCGAGGAACCCGGATCCTCCGGCAAGATTCTTCCAGCCCGTCCACATCGTCCCGAACAACGCATCGAGTGCGTCGCCGCCGATATAAGTTTGAATACCGAACCAGCCACAGGCGACAATCGCGCGCAAAACCGCCGGCACATTCGCTCCCTTGGTGCCGAACGATGCCCGGCAAAGAACCGGGAACGAGACGCCGTATTTTGTTCCGGCATGGGCATTCAGCATCATCGGCACGAGCACGATCGTATTTCCGAGCAGGATCGTGATCATCGCCTGCCACCAGTTCATGCCGGCTTCGATAAAGCCACCGGCGAGGGTATAGGTGGTGATGACCACACTCATACCGATCCACAGGGCGGCGATGTTCCAGGTCGACCAGGTCCGCTCGCGAATCGTGGTCGGCGCCAGATCACGATTCCACAGCGGGCTTTTCGAAACGTCGGAGGTCAGTTCTTCGAAATCGGCCATTACCCTAGACACTCGCCGCGCTTGAGGAATCGGCCGCCGCCCGCCTTACCGTGGAACTTTCCATCTTCGACAAGGATATTGCCCCGAGACATGACGATTTCGCTGACGCCTTTCACTTTGCGGCCCTCATAAGCGCTGTAGTCGACGCGCATGTGATGAGTCGCGGAACTGATCGTCTGTTCGCGATTGGGATCGAAAATGACAAGGTCCGCGTCCGAACCGACAGCGATCGTTCCCTTGCGCGGGAACAAACCGAAAATTTTCGCGGCCGCCGTGGAAGTGAGTTCGACGAAGCGGTTCAGGCTGATCCGCCGCTGCGCGACCCCACCGTCGAACACCAGGCTCATGCGGTGCTCCACGCCCGGCCCGCCGTTCGGGATCTTGGTAAAGTCGTCCCTGCCGAGTTCCTTCTGTTCCTTAAAACAGAATGGACAGTGATCCGTGGAAATCACCTGCAGATCGTTGCCGCGAAGGCCGCTCCACAATTTCTCCTGATTGGACTTGTCGCGCAGCGGCGGCGTCATGACGTACTTGGCGCCTTCGAAACCTTCCTGCTCATAGTAGGAGTAATCCAGGAAAAGATACTGCGGGCAGGTTTCCGCATAGGCCGGCAAGCCCAGGTCCCTCGCGTTCTGAACTTCCTTCAAGGAGTCATAGCAACTGAGATGAACGATGTAGACCGGCGCATTCGCCATTTCCGCGATCGCGATCGCGCGGTGAACGCCCTCCGCTTCGGCACGAGTGGGGCGAGTGAGTGCGTGATATTTGGGCGCCGTGCGGCCTTCCGCGATGGCGCGCTTCACCAGTACATCGATCACCACCCCATTCTCGGCGTGCATGCAGACCAGTCCGCCGTTCTCACCCGCGGCCGTCATTGCTTTGAAGATGGTGCCGTCATCCACGAGGAAAACTCCGGGATAGGCCATGAAGAGCTTGAAACTCGAAATGCCCTGACCAATCATCTTCTTCAGATCCGGCAGCCGCGAATCCGGAAGATCCGTGACGATGAGGTGGAATCCATAGTCGATGGTGGCCTTGCCCTCGGCTTTGGCAAACCAGGTATCCAGCGCCTGATTCAGTTCCTGCCCGTGATACTGGACCGCAAAATCGATGATCGTGGTCGTTCCGCCGAATGCAGCGGCGCGCGTGCCGGTTTCAAAATCGTCGGAAGAGGATGTTCCGCCGAAAGGCAGATCCATGTGAGTGTGCGGATCGATGCCACCGGGAATAACCAGCTTCCCTTTTGCATCGATCGTGCGATCGACCGAACCGACGATGGTGGAAAGCCCCTTCCCGATCACGGAGATGGTTTCGCCATCCACCAGAATGTCGGCGAAATAGGAGTCGACAGCGGTCACGATTTGTCCGTTGGTAATGAGGGTCTTCATGCGGGGGGATGCTATACAGGCAGGACTTGCGTGTCAAATGGGAGCCCCAAAGCGCCGGAGGCGCGAAAGCTTGTAGCCCAGGCCGTATCAGGCCTGGGTTAGTCCGACGACAAATGTAAGGCCCGGAGGGCCGCAAGCACGACGCGGATTGCTTACGGCCCTCCGGGCCTTACATTCGCCACCTCGTTAACCCAGGCCTGATACGGCCTGGGCTACAGGCTTTCGCGCCTCCGGCGCTCGGGATTTAATTCGAGGTGCCGAGAATCTTCTTAATCGCTTCAACCGTGATGTTGGCGCGCACTTCGACCAACTTGCGGCCATTCATGATCGTCAATCCGATTGGACTGATCGGCTGACCATTAATCGAATCTTTCTTCGCGGCGGCGCGTTCCGGGTAGCGGATCTTCTCGGGATCCAGCGTCGCGATGATGGAATTCACGCTGTAGTCATCGTGGATACCATCGGACACCGGCTTGCCGTCTTTGTCCTTGGGGATCGGCACTCCCAGCTCAGCCCAGGACCCGTCCGCCGCTTCCCAGCTCTTGTAGTACTCGGGAATGTAATTGATCGTGGTGTCGCTTCCTGCCCACTCGGTGGAAAGCTTTTTCGCCGCATTCTCCAGACCGCGTTGATCGCCACCGCTATCGCCAATCAACAGGATGTGCTTAAAACCATTCGCCTTCAAACTGTTGGCCTCATCCTGCACGAAGGCCTCGAAGGTTTCCTGGCGAAGCTGGATGGTTCCCGGTGAGGTTGAGAAGTTCCCCGGCTCAAATGGAAGCGTGGGAGCAATCAGGGCATTGCCGAGCTTGCGCGCGATCGCTTCGCTGGTCTGACGCAGAACATAGACGTGCTTGCCGGTGGCGACATACGGTCCGTTTTGCTCGGTACTGCCGGCCGGAATGATCGCAGTGGTCTTGCCGGCTTTGATGGCGTCACGCACTTCCATCCAGGTGAGTTCTTCGATCCACACGCTGTCAAATGCGGCAATCGGTCGCGGCGCATTCATGTCCGGACCACCGCGGCGTTGTCCTCCCTGTGCGCCGGCTGCCGCTGGAGCGCCGCCCCGCTGCGGTGCAGGTTGCTGGGCGCTCAGTGTTGTTGTCAGCGCGAAAGTTAAAAGTGCGCAAACCAAAATCTTGAATCCAGTTCTCATCAATCCTCCCTCGTAATTCGTGGGAATTCTAACGGACTTTGGATTCGCGCTTGCAAATAAAAACACCAGTACCGAATGAAGGTTATCAAGGAGAAGCATATGAAGACGGGGCAAGACGTAAAGGAACCGGGGCTATATATTTCTGAGTGTTGCAACGCCGAAGTGGAACTGGACAAGGACGCAAGCTTCCCGCGATGCAGCCGGTGCAGTGCGCTGACGAACTGGGAAATCGGAGAAGAACTCGAGAAGGCCGCCTGACGAATCGGGGAAAGTTTCCCCGATTCGTAGCGCCTGTTAATGGTAATTCCTAAACGTGACTTTCAAATCAACCGCCGACTCCGAGATATTCGCATCGAGGAGTCCGAGCGTCTTCAAAACATTCGCCGGACCCTCCGATGGCATCGTGCCGTCCCCTGAAAACATCGCCAGATTGGCCTTCAGCGATTCCACATATTGATCGCGTCCTCCCGCCAGAAATGACTCCGGCATTTGAGCCGCAATATCTTCGGCAGAATGATTCTGAATGTACTCGAGTGTCCGGATCGCGGCTCGCGTGATCTTTCGCACGGTCTCCGGATTCTTCTCGATGAAATCCATCGACGCGTAAATGCCCCCCGCCGGCCACGGCCCACCGAAAACATCCTTCGTCCCTTGCTCCGTCCGCGTGTCGTATATCGGGAAAGCGGTTCCGTCCTTCTGCAGCTTGGTCGCAAGCGGATCCACCGTGATGCCGGCCCACACTCGATCCTGTTCCAACGCCGCTACCATTGTAGTGGTACCCGCCGTAACCACGGGGACATCGTCCGCCCTCAGACCGTTTCCCTTCAGGATCATCTTCAGCATTTCATCGGTGGATGAACCCGGCGCGGTAATTCCGACCGGATGACCGGCGAGGTCCTTGATGGAATGCACCTGCGCCACATGAGACTTTCCGACCATCAGAACCATTCCTGGAAATCGGTCGAACAGGACAATCATCTGAAGACGCTTTCCCTGAACCTGTGTCCGGATCGTGTGCTCATAGAACCCGGTCACCATGTCCACGGATTGTCCGAGCAGCGCCGCGAGGGCCTCACTTCCCCCTTTCAGGTCGGAGATGGTGACGTTCAGCCCCTCGTCTCTGAAGTATCCGAGTTGGTTGGCGAGAGTGAGCGGCAAGTAGATGAACTGCGCCTGCCCGCCAACCGCCATACGAATGTTCACAACTGCAGACTCGGGCGGTTTCGAGCAGGCGGTCAGCGCCGCGATCAGAGCAACAATGAAAGCCCATTTAATCCGCATGCACATCTTTCCAGCGTATGGCGCGGCGCTCCAGCATCGTCACACCCATTTCAATGGCGACGACGACAATACAAAGGATCGTCATCCCGGCAAACACCCCTGCCGAATCGAAGTTGCCCTGCGCCTGACTGATTACCCAACCCAGCCCTTTCGCCGACGCCATGTATTCACCAACGACAGCGCCGACCAGCGCGAATCCGACCGAAGTGTGGAGGCTCGAAAGAATCCACGTCATCGCCGACGGCAGATAGACATGCCAGACCAACTGACGTTCGCTGGCGCCCAGCAGACGCGCATTATTCAATAGATTGCGATCCACTTCCCGAACGCCGCGATAGGCGTTGAAGAACACGATAAAGAATACCAGCGTAAAACCCAGCGCAATTTTTGAACGTTCGTCGATTCCAAATACCAGGACGAAGATCGGCGCCAGTACCAGCCGGGGCAGCGCATTGAAAACCTGAATGTAGGGATTGAGAACTCGCGACCAGAAGATAGAACGCCCCAGGATGAATCCGACGGCGACTCCGAAAACGACTCCCAGGAGAAAGCCGCCGGCGGTTTCGCGAAGCGTCACCGCAAGGTGCTCGTATATTTTTCGATCGTGAAGCCACTGCCACGCCCGGCTCAGAAAGACCGACGGCTGGGAAAAAAAGAACGGATCCAGGACATGCCAGCGGGCGCCGGCTTCCCATGCGGAGAGCATTGCGATCAGGATTCCAACCTGCAGCGTTCGTACTGCTGCCGCGCTAGGCTCGGGTTCGCGCACGGTTCGTCATGACCTCCTCTTTGAGATCCGACCACAAACGTTCATACAGTTCCGAAAATCCGGGAAGGAACCGGGCCTCGCTGACTTTGCGAAGCCGGGGTAAACCGACAACGAATTCCCGCTTCAGGCGGGCGGCAGGCCCGGCTGTAAACAACAGCACGCGGTCCGCGAGCGACAAGGCTTCTTCCAGATCGTGGGTCACAAACAGTACGGTAGCCTGCAGCTCGCGGGAGAGCGACAGGAGTTCTTCCTCCATGAGCAGCCGGGTCTGCGCATCGAGTGCGGAGAACGGCTCATCCATTAGAAGGATGGGAGGCCGGAGGATCAGGGCTTGCGCCATCGACACGCGCTTACGCTGGCCGCCGGACAACTGAAAGGGATAGCGATCCTCGAAGCCTTGCAGGCCCACCTTGTCGATCCACTCCCGCGCCTGACGGCGGGCAGCGTCGCGGTCGGCACCATGAAATCGCGGACCGAGCATCACGTTTTCGAGAACCGTTTTCCACGGGAGTAAGGCGTCCTGCTGAAACATGTAGGCGACATCGGGATTGACCGCAACTACGGAACGTCCGTTGCAAGAGACAGTGCCGGAGGCTGGACGTAACAAACCGGATACCAGGTTCAGTACCGAGGTTTTACCGCATCCGGTCGGTCCCACGATGGCGACAAACTCCCCCTTTTCGACGGCAAAAGAAAGGTCGCAAATCGCGTCGACGCCCCCCATGTGGACACGCACTATGTCAAGTTTTAAGGCCGGAACTGGCTGCAAAATCAGTGCTTTCCCCCATGAGTTTTTTTACTTTTTTTAAACGCATATCTTCCTTATATTCGCGCGGACGGTATTTCAAGTGGCTTACGGATGGCACATACAATTTTTATCCTGGGTACGGATGCTCAGCAGTGTAAAGAACTACGGGAAATCCTTCAGGACCGCATCGCAGACGCGATTGTAACTTCAACAGGGGAAACACTTCCGAACGTTCAGGAATCGGACACGGTCATCATAACGTCCGAGGAAAAGAACACCGGTGTGCTTTATCGCCGGCTGTTGAACAAGCTGGAGGACCAGGTTCGCCGGGCTCAATTCCTCGGCGAGCTGATCCGCCTATTCTCGTCTTCCCATCAGATGGATCAGATCATCGAAAGGGTGGCCGAGAAATCGACGGAGGTTCTCGGCGGCACAGCCTTTGTGGTTCTGGTTAACGACAACGAGCAACTTCGCCTGGATGCCGCCCATTCCACCAATCCCGAGGCGCTGGTCAAGATCCTGATGACGGCGATTAACGTTTCGCCTCAAGGACTTTCATTCAATGTCCTGCGCGACGTCATCGGCAACAAGCAGCCACGACTGATCGATAATCTGCAGACCTTCGAACTGCCGGCCGATGTGCGCGCGCTGATCGATAAATACGCATTCTCGTCGATTGTCGCCACACCGATTCAAACGAAGGAGTTCGTGCTCGGCGCCTTTGTATCCATTGCGACGTCGCCGCGGGTTTTCGATGGCGAAGACCTCAAGCTGGCCGCGGAGATCGCCGATTTCGCCGCGATCGCGCTCGAGAATGCGAGCCTGTTCAAGGAACTCCAGCGCTCCGCGATTACCGATGCCCTCACGGGCCTCTACAATACGCGATTCTTCAACGAGGTCCTCGTTCGAGAAGCATCCCGCGCCGATCGTTATTCAACGTCTCTCGCCCTGCTCATGGCGGACGTCGATAGCTTCAAACAAGTGAATGATTCCTACGGGCACGTCGTTGGAAACAAGGTTTTGAACCAGATCGCCAAAGCCCTTCAGCGATCGGTCCGTAATACGGACTTCATCTTCCGCTGTGGCGGAGATGAATTTGGAATCATCCTTCCAGGAACGTCCGTCGAAGGCGCCCTGCACGCTGCCGAAAAAATTCTACAGCGCGTCGAACAAATGGATATTCTGGCGAATCTCGGCTATCCCGGCACCGTGACGGTCAGCATCGGCGTATCGGAATTCCGCAGAGGGAGCCACTATGAGTCCATGGTCGCCGAAGCCGATCAAGCCCTGTACGCCTCCAAGCGCTCCTCCAAAAATTGCGCTCGCGCTTACGGCAGTTAAGCGCCGGAGGCGCGAAAGCCGGTAGCCCCGGCCGTGTTAGGCCGGGGTTAATGTGACGACGATATACAGGCCCGGCGGGCCGTAAGCGCGCACGTGATAGCTTACGGCCCTCTGGGCCTGTACATACTCCCTCGCGAAAACCCCGGCCTAACACGGCCGGGGCTACCGGCTTTCGCGCCTCCGGCGCTTGGGGTTGTAGCTCAATGGCGGGCTAGACAAACCAAATCCGGCTAAGGTCGGAACTGGAAACACCCAATTGGCGCCAGGATCGAAGCGGATCTTCCTGCGACTTCGGGGGATAACTGCGAAGAAAAGTACATCGATTTCGTGGGCTCAGCGAAAAGCCTTCGAGGTCGGCAGGAATCACGATCGCTTCACCCTGGCGGCACGATACAAACTCGCCTCCCGCCTCAATAGCGCCGTCACCTTCGATGTTTGTCCAGATCTCGAAGTTACCCTCAGATGAGAACTCTGCCGGCTGGCTCAGCGTCCATTTCTCGGATATGAAGTATGGGCAGGCTGCAATCAAAGCAACCTCGCTCCCTTGAATTTTCGCGTGCAAGGCATTCACCGGGCCGCCACGCGTCTGCGGATCGAGAACGCTGATGGCTTTCTCAACATGGAGCGCTCGCGGCTTACCATCCGTTCCAACGCGGCAATAGTCGTAGAGCCGGTAGGTGATGTCTGAATTCTGCTGAATCTCACACACCGTGAAGCCGGCTCCCAATGCATGCACCGTCCCGGCGGGAATGAAGAAACTATCCCCGGCGCTTGCATTGAACCATTTCAACTGCCGCTCGATATTTTGGTTGTCGAGTGATGCTCGCAATTCATCGGCGCTCGTTCCCGCCACCGAGTCGTTGCTGAACCCAATCGCAAGGCGTGCCTCCCGATCAGCGGCCAGAACATGCCACATCTCGGTCTTGCCTTTGGATTTTTCGTTCTTACGCGCGTACTCGTCGGAAGGGTGAATCTGCACGCTGAGCTTGTCCGACGTAAACAGGAACTTCACCAACAGAGGGAACAGTCCGCCGGCGAATTCTTCCGAAGCCGAACCAACCAGCCCCAAACGGTCCGCTACGCATAGTTCTCCGAGGGTCCTGCCCGTCCGGCTGCCATTGGTAACGCGGTTATCATCCGCAGTCAGCCAGACTTCGCCGACGCGAAACGAAGGGATTTCCGCTGACGGATACATGGATGAAACATCGTCTCTCCCCCAAACACGCTCGCGAAAAGACGGCTCCAATTTCAGCGGGTACCAATCGGTCATTGCGCCATGATAGTACAGTCTGCGGGCTGTTTTGGTTTGCGGAGAATGTACAGGGCGCACGGGCTCCCCGCCTGGGTTTAGGCGGGACCGCTTCGGAGCGCAGCGACTAGCAGGGGCGGTACGGACTGACGCGAAGCATCCTTATAGATTTCCGCGTAGCGCTCCTTATGGTCCGCTTCGCGAACCTAAAATCAGGAGGGGTGCCACTCCTGCCCCGCCAGTCGGTTCGTGCAGAGAATCCACAGGGCGTACGGGCTCCCCGCCTGGGTTTAGGCGGGGACCGCTTCGGAGCCCAGCGACTAGCAGGGGCGGTACGGATTGACGCGAAGCATCCTTATAGATTTCCGCGTAGCGCTCCTTATGGTCCGCTTCGCGAAAATCTATTTGGTGGCTTCGCGTCTTTCTTAACCACCCCCGGCTTCACCCTTCGGGGGCTTCACGCCCCCTCCGCCCTGTTGGTCTTGACAGAATAATTCCCTTTTACCGGCCGGTTATAACTGCGACGGCCCAGGCGGCGTGTTTGCGGACAGTCTCATCGGCGTGGGTCAGGAAACGTTGCAATCGGGGCACGAAGCGAGCCTCACGGGAATTTCCTACGACCGTTATCAGATTTCGAATCAGGCCCGAGACCTTCGCGCGTTTCATCGCCGTACCTCGAATCAGGGCGCGCCATTCGTCATCCTGCAAATCCAGCAAGCGGTCGAGTTCCGGCCAGAACAGCCCGGGCTTCGCTTGAAATTCAGCCGCTTCCGTAATGGGCGCCTTGCGATTCCACGGACAAACATCCTGGCAAATATCGCAACCAAACAGATGGTGCCCGACGCCTTCACGAAGATCCTCTGGTATGTCGCCGCGCAACTCAATCGTCAGATAAGAAATGCAGCGGCGGCTATCGAGAATGTAAGGCGCCACAATGGCATCTGTCGGACAGGCGTCTATGCAGCGCGTACAGCTGCCGCAGCGATCCGGTGCGGGAATATCGGACGGTAGCTCCAGATCGGTAACGACACAACCCAGAAAGAGCCATGAACCGATCTGCTGATTAATGATGCAGGTGTTCTTTCCAAACCAACCGATGCCGGCATACTTCGCAAATACACGCTCGAGCAACGGGCCGGTGTCGACGTATGTCCTGGTTTCGCCACCGAAACTGGTGCGCATCCATTCTGCGAGATCCCGCAGCTTCGACTGCAGGGTTTCATGATAATCCTCGCCCCACGCATATCGGGAAACCCAGGCGCGAGCCCGGTCGAGAGTCGTATACGAATTCGCGGTGTTGTAATTCACCGCACAAACAATGACGGACTTCGCTCCCGGCAACACTTCACGAACATCGAGCCGGGCCGAGGCTTGCCGCTCGAGATAGCGCATTTCACCGGCATAGCCGCGAGCCAGCCATTCCGGATAAAACAGGGCTTCGACCGACGGACCCACCGGCGCAACACCGACCAGTTGAAAACCAAGCGCTCTCGCTTTGGCTTTGATGGCCGCACCACTCATTTCTTGAAAGCCAGCAGCTCGTCGACCGGGTATGTGTTCAGAACCTGGTCCTTTTCAATCCAGCCGCGCTGCGCCGTCGCCACGCCGAACGGCAGGTTCGTGAGGTCGTCATAGTTGTGAGAGTCGGTGTTGATGATGAGCCGGACACCTTTCTCCCGGGCTTTCCGGCAAAGCATGTCGCCCAGATCCAGCCGATGAAAATTGGCGTTCACCTCGAGACAGGTGCGCGTGCGGGCTGCCTCAGTCATGATTTCGTCGAAATTCAGATCGTAGCCATCGCGGTCGCCAAGAAGCCGGCCGGTGGGATGACCGATCACCCGGACATGCGGGTTCTGCATGGCCTTCACGACGCGCGCGGTCAAGGTTTCCCGATCCTGCTTGAAGCCCGAATGAATAGACGCGACGACGAAGTCGAGCTTTGCCAGCTGCTCATCGGGATAGTCCAGCGTTCCGTCAGGGCGAATGTCGGCCTCGGTTCCGGCAAGAACGCGAATGTCCGAGTAACGCTCTCCCACGCGCCGAACTTCGGCACTGTGGCGTTCGAGATCCTCGTCGGATAATCCGCCGGCCACACCCAATGACTTCGAATGATCGGTAATGGCGACGTATTTGTAACCGCGCTTTCGCGACGCTTCCACCATCTCCTCGACGGAGTATTTTCCATCGCTCCAGGTCGTATGCATGTGGAGATCGCCGCGGATGTCCTCCAGTTGGACCAACTGCGGTAATGTGCCGGCGGCCGCAGCCTCCATTTCCCCAAGATCCTCGCGCAATACGGGCGGAATGTAAGGCAGTTTCAGCTTCTCGAACAACTCTTCTTCCGTCACGCCGGCGACGGACTTTTCTTCAGAATCGAACAGCCCATACTCATTGAGTTTGAAACCCATCTTGATGGCCCGTTCGCGCATTCGAATATTGTGGGTCTTCGAGCCGGTGAAATAGTGCAGGGCGGCTCCCCAGCTTTTGGCTTCGACAACGCGAAGATCCACCTGCAGATCGTCAGCGACTCGGACGGAAGCCTTCGTTCCCCCGCCAACCAGGACTTCCCGCACGATGGGCATCGTCAAAAATGCCTGCATCGTCGCTTCCGGATTGCCGGAGGCGGCAAGAATATCGACGTCATGGACCGTTTCTTTCATGCGGCGGAGACTTCCGGCGTATGCGACGCGATCCGCATGGTTTTCCATGAACCGGCAGATCTGTTCGGCAATCGGTCTGACCTTACCTAAGAGATAGCTGCCGCGGCGGCGGCGATAGATCTCAATGCCGCGAAGAATGTTGTCGCTGGTCTTTTTCTTGAAACCCGGCAAATCGACGAGGCTGCCATTCCGGCAGAGCAGTTCAAGTTCGTCGATCGTCTGCACCTTGAAACGCTCATAGATGGCTTTCGCCGTCTTGGGCCCGACACTCGGAATCCCAACGAGCTGGACGAGTGCGGCAGGCACGACGGTCTTCAGTTGCTCGAAGAACTGCATGTTTCCCGTCTCCACGTACTCGGCGATTTTCTTCGCCAGGTCTTCGCCGACTCCGGGCAGGTCCCGCACGGAGCCCTGCTTTACCAGAACTTCGACATTGCCGGCCAGCGTTTCCAGACTTGCGGCCGCACGGCGATAGGCACGGACACGGAAAGGATTCGCCGAGTCGATTTCGAGGAGATCGGCGATTTGATTGAAGACGGCTGCGATCTCAAGATTTCGCACGCGCGCTGGAATCCTCCGAGGATTCATTCTAACGGAGGAGTGCGTTCCTTTTTTCCGGCGCGCGACTCGCTGCCTGAATAATTTCTCGTGTTATATTTCCGTGGTTGTGTTTTTGGTGAGTGCGGGCCGTTAGCTCAATTGGCAGAGCAACTGACTCTTAATCAGTAGGTTGAAGGTTCGATTCCTTCACGGCTCATTTTCCCTTTAATGGCGGTGTAAAAGCGGTCCGGAGCTGCGGCACTTTTCTTTGCCAAGTAAGTCCGCGTCTGTGGATGGATTGAGCCCCAGACCGCTTGTTGTTTCGACTTCCTGTTCTATGTGCCCTCCTTTATGGAAGATGGGTTGACTTCGAAAAGGTGACCCCACTTTTGGCCTCGCATGGTTTTCTGTCAAGCCTTGTGGCGATTAGCAATCAGCAATCTCAATTCAGCAATCCGCAATGAAAATCGCCATTGCAGAATTTTCAATGACGATTCTCATTGCGGATTGCTGAATTGAGACTTGCTGGTTGCTGAATCTTTTTCAGCTAGTACGATTTTTGTTTGGTGATCCGGGTCATGTTTGGCCGCGACAGGGCCTGCTTGACATAACCATTGGCGCGTTCGACATAACGAGCGGTATCGAAGTTTTCGTTATGTTCGCGCGCATACCAGGTCTCTTCGGTGAGTGCTACGGCGAGGGTGTGAATGGCTTCGAATTCGGTGAAGCCTTTCTGAAGGAGCATGTCGTACAGTGCAGCGGCTTCAGGTGGCTGCTTGTTTTCGAGCTGTAATTTGACGGCGGCATCGTGATGAATATGCACCAGGCGATTCTCGATCGAAATATCGGCACGACCGCTGCCGGTCGCGTCGAGCGCTTCCCAATCGCTCCACCACTCGGTGTGGTGTTGCATACATTGGCCGATCGCTGCTTCGTGTCCCGTGAGAGCGGCCCCGCGCCGGAAATCCGTCCATACCCGGAGCGTCCACGAGAGCAGCGTTACGTTCTGCAATCTTGAATCCTGCATAACCCCTCTTGCCTCGCGACGAGCTTCAACCTTTTTGGTAGTATTGTCAACACGCCCAGAAGTCCTTTAGATTTGGCATTTTCAGCGAAAAGTGTAAAAAAATTTGACAGATGTCCATGTACCTCGTAGGATGCCGAATCTCCTGATTGAGGGATTAGACCACCGCGGCCGGCGACCAAGGCACCACAAGGATGGGACCCGGACTGGTAGGAAGCCCAGAAAGCCAATAGGAGAATTAACGACTTCGGTACCTGAGGAGATTAGGATGGAGACCATTGAAAAGGATGTCACTTGGTACGCGCTTCACGTTCGACCCCGCTTCGAGAAAGTCGTTTCCCGGAACCTTCAGGCCAAAGGCTATGAAGAATTCCTGCCGATCTATCGCCGCAAGACGCGATGGTCCGATCGCACGAAAGAATTAGAACTTCCGCTTTTTCCGGGTTACACATTCTGCAAGTTCGACGCGACCCAGCGTCTGCCGATCCTCATGATCCCCGGCGTGAATTCGGTCGTCGGTATTGGAAAAATTCCCATGCCGATCGACGAGCACGAAATCAACGACGTCCGCGCGGTCGTCGAGTCCGGCACTCATTTTGAGCCATGGCCCTTCCTGCAAGTGGGACAAACCGTTCGAGTGGAAAACGGCCCCCTGACAGGAACCGAAGGACTGGTTGCACGAGTGAAGGATTCCTACCGGCTGGTGATTTCAGTCAATCTGTTGCAGCGCTCTGTTGCGGTCGAAATCGACCGGGATTGCCTGAAACCCGTATCGGAACCCACGCGGAACATCGCCCTGGCCCGATAAAGAAAAGGGAAAAAAAGAAAACCACAGAGGCACTGAGGCACGGAGACAAAAGAGAATTCCTTTTGTGTCTCCGTGCCTCAGTGCCTCTGTGGTTTTCTTTTTTTCCCTTTTCTTAGTGGGCGATGATGAATGTCTTCTCGGTCACTTCCCCACTGCATCGCGGACACCTCGCCGCACGGCACAGGACGTATTCCGTCGTGGCCGGGTCGCGATGGGTAACCTCGTCCAGGATGTAGTCAAAAGTCATTTCGGCGTAGGGGACACACTGCTCACAACCCGTAATAAACGCCTGAGCCTGCGCCAGGACAGCCTGATCGACCAGGATGACGTCGGTGTCTTCCCAGACCGGTTCGTACTCTTTGCAGCCCGTTGCCGTAGGTTCGTCGCGCTCGCCTTCGCACCGCACCAGGGTGTTCTCTTCGATCAACTGCCCGCAGTTCGGACAGTGGGCCTGAGCACACATCACATATTCGGTTACGGGACTGGTTGCACCGAGAACTTCGGTAAGGATAGAGCTGAAAGAGCGGGATACAGCCGGGCTGCATTCCTGACACGCGATGACGCGTGCCTGCGCTTTGAGGATGGATGCCTCACCGACCGTAACTAACTCGACCCCACGTATGACAGGATTTTCTTTCATACTTGGCGACTTCTGGCGCCGGCCATCTTATTGGCAACTCAATTACCAATCAGGCGAACCCAAATTGCTTTCAGTCGAAACTCGTCGAATCAAACACTTACGCGGACTAATCAGCCCATCGGTGGCTTTTTTGTCCAGAAACTTACCGAATCCGGACAAATCTGTTACGAAAAATGTCCCATCCTTGACATTGACGGGAGGAATATACATGGATTTGACACAAACGGAAAGTTTAGTTTTCGCGTGTGGAATCCGGTCAGGTCAGGGGGTGGCTCGGCAGGAAAGTATTCCTGCCGAGCGAGAAGCTTAGATTTGCTCTGAACGACGGACTCGTTTGTTGAATCCCAGGAGACCGAGCCCAACAAAAACCATGAAAAGGGTTGCGGGTTCCGGAACCGTTCCGATGAATTCCTGCGGCCGGCCATATTGGGGGCTGGTCACGCATTGGGGAGTTGAGGTCGCCGAGCAGACCGGAGTGTAAAAACGCAAGCCGCCAAATTGATTCTGAATCTGCAGCGCACTGAGCCCCGTCGTGGCGGTATCGGCCTCATTGAACATGTCGTTAATGCTCTTTGAGCCATAGGATGTCGTCAAGGTCAGGCTTAGGTTGAAACCCGTATTTCCGTCAAATAATGCCCACAGCGTGTGATTGATGACAACTGAATCCAGTTGTGTGTAGTTCGGGGTGGTCGACAGCTTTTTATACAGGTATGCCGCTTCGAGATAGGCTTTCGCTCGATTTTGCCCATGAAGTGCAGCCAGCGAATTTGCTTCGAGCTGCATCTGGCCGTGATCGGCGTCAGCAACATTCGTGATGTTGTAAACATCGGCCTGCCACGACTCATTAATGTAAATGTCGTCGTTGAAGTCGTCGCAAATTAACGCGACCGGACCTTTGCCGTCGATCGTGAAGTTGTAAGGGTAGACGTAGTAGTTGCCGCCATAGCCCACGTCGGTATAGCCGGCACGTACGCTGACCAGCTTCAAGGTTACGGATGCGTCCGCCCTGGGCGTGAAGGTGACCGCAAACATCACCAGCGCAAACAGCGGAACCAGTGTGCGGGCCTTAATGATTGACTTCATCGATCCTCCTGATGTCACACGACATCCTTTAAAACAGATGCGCTTTTGTCTAGCAAAAATCATCAGTCGAGAATCGTTCGAACGTCCGCGGATCAGCCGGCTGAGACGAGGGTCTTTTCGGTAATCGGCTGGGCACAAAACGGACATTCGGCCTTGCGGATCATGACAAATTCCGACGTCGGGCCTTCACCAGTCAGCGCATCGAGGAAATAATCAAACGTGAGGGTGGCGTTGTCGCAGCAGTACTCGCATCCAACGATGCAAGACTCCGCTTCTGTCAGCGCATCTTCGCCGATCAGTACGATATTGACAGCCTCAACGCAATCTACACGTTTCGTATTCATTCCTTCCTTCCGGAAGCAAGATTACGACCAAAATGAAAGTCTTTGATCTCCTTGGGCTTACTGGCAAACTCCGCAGTCGCAATATATAAGAGAAGCTGACAGCGCCACCTATGGCTACAGCCCTTGAAACTTATTAACTAATTTATAATCAGTGCGTTACAGGATTTAAAAAGAAGTGTTGGTTTTTTTTACGTATATCCGGCCGAATGCGGTTTTCATAAGGATGACGCTGAAAAACACGACTTGTTGGCTGATCCCGATCCCAAAATGAAAAAGCCGGGGACCAGGCCCCGGCTCTTTTATCCAACAGATTTGACTCTATTGGCACTTCACATCAAGTTTGTTCAATTTGAATTCGTCTTCCGGACTGGTGTCGGACCGCAGCGGCGAGATCACGATGACGTTACCGGCTTTGTTATTCGAATTGATATCGGCCCACCGCGATGTCACCAGCGCCGTGGTCGTATTCTCCTCAACGGTTCCGAGACTCGTCAGGAAAGCGTCGCTTAACGTGTTGTGGTTATTGATCGGGTCTGTCTTGCTTCCAATCCACACCGAGATGTCGCTATCCTGACCGATCGCATCGAGGAAAGCCTGATTAATGATCACCGGAGTGGAGAACTCGAACAACACGTGATCCACCTGGCCAATGTTGTCGACCTTGTGGGTCGGCGCCGTACCGTCCTCCGTGTTGTTGGTCACACCCAGACCCGGACCGTACAAGCCAAGATACGACTTCGACCACACGCCGGAGGTTGTCCGGCTGAATGCCGTGACCTTGACGGTCACACCATTAACCGTAAACGTCCGCGTATTGCCCACCGTCCCGTTTAACGCCGAGTTACCAGTAAAGATGAACGTCGTTTGACTGCAAGCCGGCGGAGCCGGAGGAACGAAACCGAAGTCGATCGTTTGATCGCTGGCATTGGCCGCCAGCGTGACCGCGACGCCGCTGTTGCTGCTGTCAACAGCCCGATTGCTGCCCTGGTTACTGGGCGACGCCGTGTAACCATACGGGACGTTGGAAACCACGACCGTATAGTTGCCGCCGCAGATGTTCGCGAACTGATAATACCCGTTCGTATTGGTTACAGTCGTTGCGACGACGGTGCTGCCGCTCTTTAACGTGACCGTCACACCTTGAATACCGGGTTCACCGGAATCCTGAATGCCGTTACCGTTGGAATCCTTCCATACGAAGTTGCCGATGGAGCCGGTGCACGGCGGTGGCGGAGTCGCGCAGGACAGATCCAGCTTCGAGATCTTGAACTCGTCCTCCGGGCTCGTATCCGAAGCCAGCGCGGCGATGATGATCACGTTACCGGTCTTGTTGCCCGCGTTGACATCGGCCCAGCGGGAAGTCGCAGAAACATCCTGCAGGTTTTCTTCAACCGCGCCCAGTCCCGACAGGAACCCATCGCTTAGAAGGCTGGTATGCGCGGTGTACGCGTTTGGCACGTTCCCGATCCAGACGGAGATATCGCTGTCCGTACCGATCGCATCGAGGAACACCTTATTCAACGTCACCGGCGCCGAGAATTCGAACATCACGTAATCCACGGCACTGCCGATATTGTCGACCTTGTGCTTCGGATTGGCGCCATCACCCTCGGTATTATCCGTCACGCCTAGCCCCGGCCCGTACATGCCGAGATAGGCTTTCGCCCAGGTTCCCGTGGTGCTGCGGCTGAACCCGCTGACATTCACAGATGTTCCATTGACCGTCAAGGCGCGGATATTTCCAGCCGTCCCGGACGTCGGAGTGTCGCCCGTGAAGGTGAACGTCGTCTCCACACACGGCGGAGGAGCAACCGGCACATAGCCGAAGTCGATCGTCATATCGGTGGAAGCACTGGACGTCAGCGTGACCGTGGCCGGGCTACCATTACTGTCCAACGACTGGTTCGGCCCCGACATGCTCGGTGACGCCGTGTAACCGGAGGGTGGATTGATGACGGTAACGGTGTACGTTCCGGCGCAAAGCCCCGTGAATTTGTAGTAACCATTGGAATCCGTGGTCGCTGTTCCGAGCACGGTGGTGCCGTTCTTCAACTGAACGGTGATTCCCGGAATTCCGGGTTCGCCGGAATCCTGAATACCGTTGCCGTTTATATCCTTCCAGACGAAGTCGCCGATGGCTCCAGTGCAGGGCGGCGGCGGCGGGGCGCAGGAAATGTCGAGTTTGCTGATCTTGAACTCGTCTTCCGGACTGGTATCGGAAGCCAGCGCCGCGATAACAAGCACGTTGCCGGAAACCGCTCCGGAATTGATGTCCGCCCAGCGCGACGTTGCAGTCAGGGACGTCAGATTCTCTTCCACCGGTCCAAGACTGGTCAGGAACGAATCGCTCAGCGTGTTGTGGCTGCTGTAGGCGTTCGTTTTGGTTCCCACCCAAACCGATAAATCACTATCCACGCCGATCGCATCCAGGAAGACGCGGTCGACAATGACTGGCGTCGAGAACTCGAACATCACATAGTTCACCGTGCCGCCGATGTTATCGACCTTGTGCTTCGGATTGGCGCCGTCACCTTCGCTGCTGTCCGTGACGCCCAGCCCTGGGGTGTATTGTCCCAGGTACGCGGTCGACCACGCGTTCGTCGTCGAATTCCTGCTGAACGCGCTGGCATGAACCGACACGCCATTCGACGTGAACGTCCGGATATTTCCGAAAGTCCCATAGGAAGGCGTATTCGTGTTCGTGGTCGTCAGGTCGAAATCCGCCTCGGTGCACGGAGGAGGCGCCGTGACGGTGATCGTTCCGCCGGTGGTCTCATTCGTCAGCGGAACCGCAGCACCGGAAAGATCCGTGCCGTGGCCCGTTGCGGTCCAGTTCGTCATAGCCGTGACATTGGTCAAGGTGCACGTGAAATCGGCAGACGAACCGACACCAAGACTGGCCACGCTGGCCGGCAGCCAGGTGGTGCAACCCGTTCCCGTCACATTCACATTCATGATGGCGGAATCGCCGGTATTGGTTTCCTTAACGGTAAGCGTGACGGTAGTTCCGGAAAGCACGCTCGTCCCGGGATCGACCGTCTTGGTGATCAGCACGGTTGCCGGATGGAGGGTTACGGTGACCGTCCCATTGGCTACCTCGTTCGTCAGCGGAACATCATTCCCCTTCACGTCCTTGCCGTGACCGGTCGCGGTCCAGTTCACCGTCGCGGTCACGTTCGTCAGAGTACAAGTGAAGTTCGTCGATTGTCCCGGATTGAGGCTCGCACTGCCGCCCGTCCAGGCGACGCATCCTGTTCCCGTAACGTTGATGTTGGAAATCGGCGAGTCGCCGGCATTCTTTTCCGTCACCGTCAGGATCGTGGAACCACCATAGTTCACGGCCACGGTGCCGGTGCTGGTCGTCAGTGTCGTGGCCGGGTGGATTGTGACCGTCACCGTCCCGTTTGTCGATTCATTGTCGGCCGGCGCGGCATGCCCAAACGCATCCGTCGCTGTCGCCGTCGCGGTCCAGTTCACCGTTCCCGTCACATTCGTCAGCGTGCACGTGAACGTTGCCGTCGCTCCTTTCGCCAGCGTCGCCACACTTGCCGGCGTCCACGGCGTGCAACCCGTTCCCGCTACCGACACGTTGCTCAACGGCGAATCGCCCGTGTTCGTTTCCGTCACCGTCAACGTCACGTTGTCGCCATAGTTGGCCGTTACCGCTCCCGTCGACGTCGTCAACGTTGTCGCCGGGTGGACGGTCACTGTAACGACGCCCGCCGTGCTTTCGCCTGCTGACGGAGCCGTGTGATGTGCCGCATCCGTACCGTGAGCAGCCGCCGTCCACGTGGTGGTTTCCGTTGTCGGGGTGAACGTACAGGTAAACGTCGCCGTCGCATTTGCCCCAAGAACCGGAACGTTCGCCGGCAGCCAGGGCGTACATCCCGTTCCGCTGACGTAAACATCCGTGATATCGGAGTCGCCGGTATTTTTTTCGGTTACCGTCAACGTGACGGCATTTCCATAACCCACCGTGACGTTGTCATCCGTCGTCGTCAGCGTGGTCGCCGGATGGATCACCGTTACCGTTCCGTTCGTGGTCTCGTTCGTCCCCGGAACGGGATTGCCCTGCGAATCGGTTCCGTGGCCCGTTGCCATCCAGTTCGTGGTCATCGTTGGATTGAAGGTGCAGCTGAAGTCGGTTGAAGCTCCCGGTCCAAGCGTTGTCGCCCCACCCGTCCACGGACTGCAGCCAGTTCCGGTTACCGATACACCAGTGATCGTCCTGCCGCCGACATTCGTCTCCGTTACCGTCAGCGTGACGGAGTCTCCAGAATCCACGGTTGTCCCCGGATTCACATTCGTGGTTTGCAACTGTGTCGCGGCGCAATTCCACGAACCGGCGTCCTCCACCGGCTGGACGTTATCCGCTTTGGCAATCGCATGCGGATTCGGCTGATACTGGCAAGCCATATTCGGCGTCGGTGTGCTGGTCACCGTCACCGTGATCGAAGCTCCTGGCTGCATCGTTCCAAAACTGCAGCTCAACTGGTTTCCAGACAGCGAGCACCCCGGCTGTGTGGAACTGACGCTCAACCAGGACAACCCGCCAAGCACCGGAAGCGTATCATTCAGTTGTGCATTGATAGCCGGCGTACCGCCGATATTCGTCACGACGATACTGAAGGTCAGCGCATCGCCCGGCGCAAATACTCCGTTGTCCGGAGTTTTATCCACCTTCAGCATTGGCGGCGCATAGTAATAACCAAAGTCGATCGTGTTTTCGACGGTATTGTCCGGCAAATTGACCGTATCCGAATGCTGTGGCGTCCCCGACATTGCCGGTATCCCATTGCTGTCCACATTCGATGCTGCGGCAAAGTTCGGCGAGGAAACCCAGCCATTGAGGCCGCCCTGTATCGGCACAACCACCTGATAGAGTCCCCCGCAAAGCCCATTAAAATGATAGAACCCGGTTGAGTCCGTCGTCGTCGTCGCGATCAGCGACGTGTGATCGCTGTTCCACAGCTCTACCGTAATGTTCCCTATTCCTGGCTCATTCGACTGCTGTATTCCGTCATGATTCAAATCATTCCAAACAAAATCCCCAAGTGCGCTCGCACAACCGTTCGCTATGACGCTGCCGGACATCGATGTCTCATGTGCTCCAGGCCCATTCCTCAACACACTCAAAGAAACTGCGGGTACGAACTGGAATGAAACCACAACCATCCCATTTGGCCGTCCCGCCAGTTCCTGCAAACTCGCATTCGAACCCGTGTAAGCGAATGAAGTGAGATTCACCGTGCCGGTGGTGTTCAACAGATTCCCCGTTCCGTTCTGCACCATATCCACCCAGTGCACCTTGGCCGAGAACATATCCGTCCCATCGAAGATGTAGAAGTCTCCGATCCCAGTGACGGAGGCCGTCGATACTCCTCCGCTGGTCGTGATCGGTCCAATGGTGAAGGTTCCGTTCAGCTGCCCTTGTAATGCCAAAAGGTCATCAGGCAGCGTAAAACCATCCTGGTTCGTGATCTCAAAGTCCGAGCCCGCATACCCGGTGTCCGCCGAGTGCCTGAACGCAAACGTGCCATCTCCCGGAAATCGTATCGCTGCACCCTGTACCGTTGAAAAATCAAACGACACCGGATCCGATGCCATCGCTTCCTGTCCCAACAGCATCATGCCAACCAACAATAGAACCATTAATCCCAACGTGCGCACTTGTTTCATCGCTAAAGCCTCGGATAAGGAACCGATTATCAATCTGGATACGGACCGGCACAACTGGCAGACAAACATCCCCACAAGGACGCTTGGATTAAAGGAGCTGGTTGGGTTTTTGTAAATCGAGGGATGGAGGATTTAGGCTAAGACAAGTTCCGATTGGAGGAAGGGAAAGGCCGGAGGAAAGGATACCTCCGGCCTCTTTTGATCTAGGGAATGATAAGCGAGCAGTTCGCGCCACAGCTCAAGAGACCATTACTGTAATGCGCGGGATTGGTGTCGACGTTCTTTTCAAATACAAGATGCAAAACGTCGCTGGTCCCTGCCTGGATTTTCCGCTTATTGGAATCCGCGACAAGATTCGCCAAGGTCAAATTGACCGAAGGCGGCGCCACGTCCGGCGTGTCGTAGATGATATCGCCGTCTAACTTCACCTGCATGAGCTTGCCGTTTGCGGTTGGCCACGTAAGGGTCAAGCCACTGACAAACACGTCGGCGGAACTCGAGTTCAAAATGGTGATTTGAACCTCTTTCGCGCCGAGGTTCTCCGACACGATCGATAAGGCCGGCGGTTGTGTCGTGATCGAGATTCCACAACTGGACGTGGTGTACGTCAGTCCGGCAGCGTCGGTCACCGTCACACTATAGGGATAGGACCCCTCCGTTGTGGGAGTGCCCGAGATAATACCGGTCGTTGGATCGAGCGTCAGTCCCGGGGGCAGACTGCCTGAGGCCATCGCAAATGTGTAGGGCGCGGTTCCGTAATGTGCGGCGATCGACGACGAGTATGCCACTCCCAGGAAGCCGCTCGAGGCGGCGCACGAGGCGGTAAACTGCGGGCACGGCGTCACCACTACGGCTTCGGTGTTGGATCCGGTCTTACTCGGGCTCGCGTGAACACCCGAGACGACCGGCTGGCCGAATCCCGCTGCGCCGAACGCGCTGGCTTTGACGGTGACTTCGTACCACACGTCATAGATCCAGTTCGGGTAACTGGCATTCGGTGCGTAGTTGCTATCGGTCTGCGGCGAATTCGTCGTTAAGACGTAACCGTACTTATTGAAATTATCGTCAAGCGACGTCTTGGCCGAAACCACGTCCGATGCGCTTCCAACCAGCATTCCGCCATCGCCGCCCGTGACACCCAACGACATATAACCGCTGGGAGCCCGCGCCGACACGGTTGTCGCGCTGATGTAGTCCTGTTTGAACTCCATCTTCTTCACGCCGTTCTTATCGTAAAGTGCCAACGTCAGCTGATCGGAGCCGGTCAGATCGCCAAACTTGTGTCCGCTCGGCCAACCGACGGCATTGGTGCCGTAGGTGTTATCGACGAAACTTCGGCTGAGCGTCGTTCGAATGGTGATGGTCCCATCCGGATTCACGGTCCAGATTTGCGATGCGGACACCTGCGGATGCGTAGTGCCGACGTAGCAGAGCTGCGGCGGCGAGGTCGAATTATCCGAGATGTTGATTCCACAACTGGACGTCATTGCCGTCGCACCCGCGGCATCCATAACCAAAACGCTGAAGGGATATGCGCCGGTCGTCGTAGGAGTTCCCGAAATCACACCGGTCTGCGTATTGAGCTGCAAGCCCGGCGGTAAGCTTCCTGCCGCCAGCGTGAACAAGTAAGGCGCACTGCCATAGGTAGCCGTGATCGAGGAGGAGTAGGGCACACCAGTCTGTCCAGTCGTGGCCGTGACACAGGCTGCCGTCAATTGCGGACACGGCGTGACGACAACCGTCTCGGTGTTCGTCCCGGTCTTGCTCGGGCTGGCGTGAACTCCGGATACGACGGGCTTGCCAAATCCGGCGCTGCCGAATGCGCTCGCCTTTACGGTTACGTCGTACCAAACGTCATAAATCCAATTCGGATAACTCGCGTTCGGCGTGTAGTTGCTGTCGGTCTGCGGTGAATTGTTCGTGAGGACGTAACCGTACTTATTGAAGTTGTCATCGAGAGAAGTCTTCGCCGAAACGACATCGGACGCGCTGCCCAGCAGCATGCCTCCGTCTCCACCGGTAACTCCGAGCGACTGGTAGCCGCTTGGCGCGCGGGCGGAAACGGTCGTGGCCGAAATGTAGTCTTGCTTGAACTCCATGACTTTGACGCCGTTTTTGTCGTATAGCGCCAGGGTCAGTTGATCGGACCCCGTCAGATCGCTGAACTTGTGACCACTGGGCCAGCCGATCGCGCTCGTTCCATACGTGTTGTCAACGAAGTTCCGGCTGAGGACCGTGTGAATGGTAATCGTGCCGTCGACGTTGGTTGTCCAGGTCTGCGATGCCGTTACCTGCGTATGCGTTGTGCCTACATAGCAGATTTGCGGAGGCTTCACGATGACCGAACACTGAAACGTTCCGACGTTGCCATTCTTGTCGGTAACAATCACCGTGTAGTTGAACGGCCCCGTAACCGTTGGTGTACCGGAAATCGTTCCATTTACTGAAATCGTAAGACCATCCGGAAGGCCAACGGCGGCGAATGTATACGGTCCGCCAGCTCCGCCGCTCCCGGTCATCGTCACAGGAGCAATCGCGATACCCTGGACTGCACTGATCGCAACGCAACTCGCCGTCGGAGGCGAGACAAAAACGAAGCCGGCATCGATGGTGATGTTGTTCTCACCGGAGATCAGCGTGTAATTATTGGTGACTCCACCCGAGGCGGCATCACTATCCGTAACGTCGCTGCCGACATTCGCTCCGGTCGGCGTATAGCCAGCGGGAGTCCCGAATTGAACCTTGTAGCAACCGGGCACCAGATTCGTGAATGCATACAAGCCGTTCCCATTGGTGGTGGTGGAACCGACCAGCGTGTTGTCGCACCTGAACAAGGTAACGGTGACACCCGGGATTCCCGGCTCGCCGCTGTCCTGCTGGCCATTTCCGTTCAGATCGGTCCACACGAAATCGCCGAGGCTGGCGGGTTTGAAGAAGCCGGCGTCGACCGTCGTATTGTTATCGCCGGAGTTCAACGTGTAATCGCCGGTCAAACCTCCAGCCGCAGCATCGCTGTCGCTGATGTCCGCCCCCACGTTGGCTCCCGTCGGCGTGAAGCCGCCAGGCGTGGTAAACCGCACCTTGTAGCAACCCGGCACCAGGTTCGTGAACGCATACAGCCCAGTCGCATCCGTCAGCGTCGACCCGACTGTGGTGTTGTCGCACTTTAACAAGGTGACCGTAACGCCGGGAATCCCCGGTTCACCGCTGTCCTGCTGACCGTTCGCGTTCAGATCGTTCCACACGAAGTCGCCCAGACTCGCCAGCTTATAGAAGCCCGCATCGACCGTCGTATTGTTGTCGCCCGCGTTCAGTGTGTAGTCTCCCGTCACACCACCCGGACCGGCATCACTATCCGTAACGTCACTTCCCACATTGCCTGCCGTTGCAATAAATCCGGCCGGCGTTCCGAACTTCACCTTGTAGCAGCCCGGTTCCAGGTTCGTGAACAGATACAGCCCATTGCCGTCCGTCACGGTGGAGGAAACAACCGTGTTGTCACACTTCAATAAGGTGACCGGTACTCCGGGTATTCCGGGTTCGCCGGAATCCTGTTGACCGTTGGCATTCAGGTCGTTCCATACATAATCGCCGAGACTCGCCGGCTGGTAGATCACGACCGATTCCTGGCCGCAGCTTCCCGTCGCCGCCAGGTTGTTGGCATCGCCGCTGTAGCTGGCAATCCAGTTGTACGTTCCCGCCGTTAGCGCCGCGTATCCCGCCGAGGTCGCCGCTCCACCCGTCAAAGGCTCGACATCCGTGAACAGAACCGCTCCGCTGCAAGCCGCGTCGCCAGGTCCATACAATTTGAATGTCACCGATCCGGTGGGACTGTTTCCGCCCGACACCAATGCCGTATCGCTGATCGTCGACCCCGTGGTTGCCGTTGAAGCCGAAGGAGTCGTGCTGATTGCCGGTTGGCGTTTGCACGACAACGATCCCGAATCCTGTGCCAATAAATCCGTATTTCCAGCAGGGAAACTCGAGCCAGTGGCCTTCGCCACCGGATTGTCCTGCAACTGGCAGGCTTCCGGCGCGGTCGTCAACGCACTGGAAACCGTGATCGTCACCGAACTACCCGCCTGGATCGTTCCCAGGTTGCAGTCCAGGAGATTCGTCAAGCTGATCGTGCACGAACCTGCCGGCGTCACGCCGGTCCACAGCAATCCGCCACTGGACGGCAACTGATCCGTCACATGAACGTTATAGGCCGGGCTTCCTCCCGTATTGCTTACCTGGATCTGAAACGTGGTTTGCGATCCTTCTGTAAACGTCCCACCGTCCGGGGTCTTATTCACCACCAGATTCGGATTCGGCATGTAATAGCCAAAATCGATCGAGTTGTCCGTCGTATCGTCCGGCAATGTCACCGTGAAGGGATTGCTGTTGCTGTCGTTTTCCGGATTCCCGCCCACAAAGGCCGGTGACGCCACATATGTCGACAGGCCCGGCTGATTCGGCACCTCTACCTGATAGGTAATCCCGCACAATCCCGTAAAATGATAAAAACCGCTCGCGTCCGTCGTCGTCGACATCAGCATCGACGTATGATCGCTGTTCCAAAGTTGAACCGTAATGTTCGGAATGCCCGGCTCTCCGGGCTGTTGAATCCCATCGTGATTCAGATCATTCCAAACAAAATTCCCGATCGCGCTCGTACACCCATTCGAATACACGCTTCCCGACATCGAGGTCTCATGTGCGCCAGGCCCATTCCTTAGAACGCTCAACGCTACCGACGGAACAAACTGAAACGTTACGACAACGATTCCATCAGGCCGTGCCGCCAGTTCCTGCAGATTGGGGTTCGATCCTGAATAAACGAACGAGGTCAGATTCACGGTGCCTGTCGTGTTGATTTCGCTTCCCGTCCCATTCTGACTGATGTCTACCCACTGCAGCTTGGCGGAGAATGTGTCCGTCCCATCAAAGATATAGAAGTCTCCCGTCCCACTTACCGAAGCCGAAGACACTGTTCCTATCGTCGTCACCGGACCAATCTTAAACGTGCCATCGATGCGCCCCTGCAAGGACAGCAACTCATCGGCTACCGTAAAGCCATCCTGATTCGTTATTTCAAAGTCAAAAGGGCTGTAGCCGGGTTCCGAAGAATGCCGGAACACAAACGTTCCGTCCCCGGGAAAACGAATCGCGGCTCCCTGAACCGTCGAAAAATCAAATTGCAAAGCGTCCGATGCCCAACTGGTGATGGGTAGTCCCAACAGCAAAAGAGTGAATAGAAAATATAGCGGTGCGGTTCTCAGCCTTGTCATTTATCACCTCGTCGAGTATTTGGAAGGGATCGCCCGGGCCTCCGAAATTTGAATACTTTTACGGTCTTTTGTAAATGAGTTTTGAGTTTCGTGAAACAGCCAGCAGATCTGAAAATTCCGCCTTACCCAACATGCCGATACAACAACCTGCCGGCCAGACGAAACAAGGGATCGGGTAAGCGAGTCAGGAGTCTTTGAACGCGAGGCGAATTCAAAATCGGTGGATTTGTGACTGCCGTCGGTTGTTTCGGGTAAAAGCGCCAATACGTCAGGTCGTTCCGGACCCCGCCCAGATGGTCCTTGAAGCGAACGAGCCCCTCATTTGTCAGGTCCGTGCGTCCCAGATCCAATTCCTCAAGGCCCAGGCTCTTTGCTTCCTGGATCGCGTGCCAAAACAGGAACGGTATGCCGCCAGCATTATGGAAGCGTTCATCGGAACATCCATACTTGTATACGAGGCTTCTCTTGTGGCGGAGCGTTAGAATGCTCGCAATCGGCTGATTACCCATGCGAGCCAGCCGAATTTGCAGGCGATCGCCAAATCCGGCAATCAGATTCTCAAACCAGGTTACGGGCTGAGGCGGCGCGCCGTGCCGTCGCCGGGTGCGGACGAATAGCCGGTAGAACTCATCCAGAAGCTCACGGCTCTGTCCTTGTTCAATTCGAATCCCGTCTCGTTCTGCCCGGCGGATCTTGCGCTGGATCGAATCCTTATGCAGCGATGCATAGATGTGTTGCAGTTCAGGCTTCAAATCGATGGAATGAAGAACAAAGCGTCCTGCCGGAGTCCATCCGGGAGGCCCTTCTACCCGGGTTCGCGGCCGCACCTCAAAATAGCGTGGCCGTTCCGAAATGGACTTCATCAGGTCGAACAACCGACCTTGTTCTTCAGGGGAATCGGCGAGAACCTCGCAATGATCGGAGAACGGCAAGGACACCACGCGAAATCCTGTCAGCCAGCTCTTTATAGAACATACGGGTACTCCGGCACGGATTGGAACTCCGGGAGGCGCACTGGTGACTATCGCGGCGCGAAAGCCGTACGTACGCTCAAGAGTTTTTAACCAGGCACTGGAATGAAAAACCGAGGAGCGAGGATGACTTTCGATAAACGCGTTCCATCGGGGGTCGTGAGCGTCGATCTGCGGCACAGGTCCGACATTCTAAGCCAATACTCGGTGGAACTGTGGAATTGTGCACGTTCGTATCAAAGCAAAAGGCACCGCAATGCGGTGCCTTTTGCTTTTGAGAAAGACCGAGCTAAACGAACTAGTTCAAGTAGCCGTTGTTGCTTGTGCCTCCATCATAGTTGTTGTTGATCGCATCGATGATGCTGTTCAGATCGGACAGCGACACACCCGTCGGTAATGCGCCACCACCCAGAACCAAATTGGCCGTTGCCAGGACCTGAGCAACCGTCTGGCCCGCCAATTTGCCTGATGTCAGCTTCAATTTATCCAAACCGGTCTTGGTGATTCCGGCTTTAGAGAAGTCGACGGACAGTTGCAGTGCGAGAACCTGTCCGGCGAAGACACCTGCTGCCGAAGTCGTCGGATTCGACGCGCTCAGGTTCAGCACGCCAGGCGTGCCACCCTGAGGCAGGAATCCTTCGATCGCCGGAGCGCTGGTGAAGGTCAGCTTTAAGGTGCCGCCGATGCCGACGTTACCCGTCGTATACACGCGAGTGAAGTTGTTCAGCAGGAGAGCTCCCGGATTGTTTCCATTCGGAGGCGCTCCCCATCCACCCTGCGTATACGTCGTGAAACCGGTAGCTGTGCTGGTGACCGCTTTGAACCCAAAGTCGATCGTCAGATCGGAACTGCTATTCGAGCCAAGCGTTACCGTCGATGGATTGGAGTTGCTATCCTTCGACCGATCCGAACCGGCAAGACCGGTTGTCGCGGTGTAGCCACCAGGTGTCGTCACCGAGACGACGTAGGTGCCGGCACATAGCCCGGAGAACTGATAGGCGCCGGTCGTACCAGTATTCACCGATCCGACGACGATGTTGTTGTATTTCAGCGTTACGAGTACGCCAGAGATTCCGGGCTCACCGGTATCCTGGATACCGTTTCCATTCAAATCCTTCCACACGAAATCGCCGATGACGCCCGTGCAGGAGGTCCGATAGAACCCGAAGTCCACGTTCTGAACAGACGATACGTTCAAAGTGATGGTAACTGTGCTGGGCGACGTATTGCTGTCCGTGTCGATCGTGCTGCCGGCGGCGTTAGTTGGCGAAGCGGCATACCCGGACGGCGCTACCACTTCGACGATGTACACATTCGCGGCCAGATTCGTGAACTGATACAAACCGGTTGAACTGGTGGTAGTCGTCGCCAGCAAATTGTTGTTTGCATCGCGCAGACGGACCGTCACCCCACCGATGCCCGCTTCACCGAGGTCCTGGATGCCATTGAAATTCGCATCATTCCAGACGAAGTTTCCAATGGATCCGTTGAAGCCGGAGTTGTTTGTCGTACAGCCTGGCTGCGCCAGACCATCCTGGTTGAACGTATCCAACCGGGCGGCGATGGCAACCATTTGAGCGCCAACCGTAGAGGAGGACGCCACGTTATACGGCAGCTTACCGGAGAAGGTCGACAGCAGCGCATCCGCATCCGTGATGGCACCGTTCGCCGTCGCGATGTTGGTGCCGTTCAGGACATTGAACTTCGCTGCAATCAACTGGTGAGCGAGGTTGATACTGGCATCGCCCTTCACAGCCGCATTCAACAGAGCCTGGATTTCACTCTGACTGTAGGTCTGCGAACCCATGACCAGGGTGCTGGTCGGCCAGGCGTGATTCTTCCAATATCCCCATGTCAGACCGCAGACGTTACTTCCGTTTCCGAAGTAGTGGTCCGGGTTGCTGGAGGTGACATTCGGAAGTCCATTCACCGGCGTTCCAACAACTGTTCCCGTATTTTCATACTGTCCGGAAACTGCAGTGCCGGTCTTGGTGCAGGTATAGCTCGCCCCTGCGGCCAACGCGGGAACCGTACAGATTGCGCCGACCTTATCGTCGGTCACGATAACGTTGGTCAAACCGACGTTACCGGTATTCGTCACGATGTACGTCCAGGTTACGGTGCTGCCTACTGCCACCATCGGACCCGGGGCGACGTCGTTGTCTGTACCGTTCGTCAACTTGATCAGCTTGATCGATGCCAGAGCACCAAAGTAGTGATCCGGATTGGTCGAGGTCACATTAGGACCGGTCGGCGGTGTTCCAACCACTGTCGCAATGTTTTCGTACTGGCCGGCGACGGCGGTACCCGTCTTCGTGCAGGTCGTGCTGGCGCCAGCGGCGAGCGAAGCGACCGTGCAGATCGCTCCGACCTTATTGTCGGTGACGATGACGTTGGTCAACGTCACGTTACCGGTATTGGTCACGTTATACGTCCAGGTCACCGTGCTGCCGACCAGAACCGTCGGGCCAGGCGCCACATCGTTGTCCGTGCCGTTGGTGAGTTTCACGATTTTGATCGATGCAGTCTGACCAAAATAGTGATCGGGGTTGCTCGACGTCACATCGGGTCCGACCGGCGGTTTACCCGTAGCCGTTCCGGTGTTGACGTA
>JADMIO010888880.1_pt1 | contig 56524 bp, 54 predicted proteins | sample 8958161 | NCBI WGS metagenome assembly JADMIO01 (sample SAMN16585339, study PRJNA669376) | soil metagenome | isolation source: Crop rotation soil | place: USA: Cullars Rotation, Alabama | collected 2011
CGCGACAACTTGTCCACGTGGAATTCTAAGCTTAGGATCCCAATGTGCTGGAAAGCGTCGATTTCACCGCAGACTGGTGTCTGAACTGTCAGGCCAACAAGAAGACGAGCATTGAAATCGCCAGCGTTCGTGCGCGGCTCAAGTCATTGAACGCGGCTCCGTTGCTCGCTGATTTCACCCGGAAAAATGACGCCATCGCTGCAGAATTGCAGAAGCATGACCGCGCGGGTGTGCCCCTCGTGCTCGTATACCCCAAGGACGCGACAAAGCCTCCGATCGTCCTGCCGGAATTGCTGACACCTTCAATCGTGCTGGAGGCGCTGGATCAGGCTGGAAAGTGAGGCCGGGTTGGGCGCTCCGGGAACCCCAACGGGGTTCAGGCCTTCAGCCCAGGGTTGCGAGGAACGAGCTACCCTGGGTAAAACGTCGGCAGAGATCCCCAACCGACGACTGACGACTGACGACTGACGACTGACGACTGACGACTGACGACTGACCACTGACCACTGATTACTGATTACTGATTTACTGATTACTGATTACTCCCCACCCCCGCTTCCGCTTGACTTTGCCTTCGCTGTCGCGATGAGTAGTCGCGTTCCGGCGCCCGAGTTCCCTGTTCGCACCGGATTGTTGTAATCTCATTCATCATCGAAAATGCACGGTAGCGACACGGACGTCGCGCCAGTCGAAGCACGGATGCCAGCCGGCGGCCCCCGCCGGGTTCAGCCTTCCCACGCCACCCGACCACGCGCGCTTAACGACAACCCGCAATCGGGGCCCAACTTCATCAGCCAGGAACCGGGTTTGCCCCCGGCGATCCGATCGCCGGAACAGTCCAGTTCAACACCAAAAAGGAGGGCCAATCCCTTCGACAAGCTCAGGGCGGCGGGCCCCTTCGACAGGCTCAGGGCAGGTTGCCTGCAATTTCCTCTGGCTGACGACACCGTATTTTCTCCGGCCCGCCACGACGTATCCACTGCCATTGTCCCCGCCTTGAGAGGGGGAGACCGTGTCCGGATGACTGCACTCAGAACAAAAGCGAGTGGGGCGGGAGCGTCCTTTCGTCTCCCAACCCTGCTGGCGCTGGGAATCGCGATGGCGCTGGCGTTCATTGCCCGGCCGCCTTCCGCGCACGCGGCCTGTCCGGCCTTCGAACTTCCGCCTCTGAGCCTGCAAGCGACCAATCCCGCGCAGTTCCGCGCCAACGACGGAGCACCCGCTTCCTACTATCTGGTCAACCTGATGAACGTTCCCGCCGGTTACTCCGTGACCAACGGGAATTACCTGGCGTGGTGCATCGATTACTTCGCGCCGCTGCCCATCGAAACATTTCTCAACGCCGTCCTGCGCGACAGCACCGCTCCCCTGCCCTCCCATCTGCAAAGCACGAATTGGGACATGGTCAATTACATCCTCAATCACAAGCAAGGCGGCGCGTTCGACGTCCAGGGGGCCATCTGGCATTTCATTGGCGGGCCGGTGCCCATCAACGATCCGGCGTTCTTTCCCCCCAGCGTCGCAACGCTGCTCATGATTCAGGATGCCATCGAGCACGGAGATGGTTACCTGCCCACCGGCCCCGGGACGGTTGTCGCCGTCGTTTTGGACGCCGGCCCGGCGATCCAATTGCTAATCCTCGAGGGACACGCGCCGTTCAGCCGTCCGCCGGTTGCCAATCCGGATGGGTTCAACACGCTCAAAAACACGCCGCTCTCCACAAACGCAAGCGCCTTCCTGGCAAATGATCAGAGCCCAAACGGAACAGCACTGCATCTCATCGAGGTCAGTTCGAACTCCACTCATGGCGGCACAGTAACCCTGAGCGGCTTGACGGTTACCTACACTCCACCGGCGGGCTTCACCGGGCTCGACACGTTCACCTACGTCATCACCGACGGAGTTTGCGATAACGCCTCCACGACCGTCACCATCAGCGTGACACCACGCCCCAATCAGGTCCCGATTGCCAACGCCGACACAGTGACGACCCTTCGGGATCAGCCTCTCGTCATTCCAGGAGTTTTTCTCACTTCCAACGATACGGATCCGGATGGCGATCCCCTCGTGATCGCCGCCGTCTCCACCAACAGCGCTCACGGTGGCCTCGTGATGATAGTCGGGACCAACGTGGTTTACACCCCGGCCGCCGGTTTTGTGGGGGTCGACACGTTCACTTACACGATCGATGACGGTTTTGGCGGCACAGCCACGGCGACGGTAACAGTCACGGTGATTCGCCCGAATGCAGCGCCAACCCCGATGAACGACACCGCATCGACGCTCCGAGATCAGCCGCTGAACATCCCGGCAGGCCAACTCCTGGCGAACGACACCGATCCGGACGGCGACCCTCTGGTGATCCTCGGCGTTTCCACGAACTCCGCCCAGGGCGGCATCGTGGTGCTCATCGGCACCAATGTGGTCTATACACCGCCGCCGGGGTTTGTCGGTGTCGACACATTTACTTACACGGTCAGCGACGGTGCCGGAGGTACAGCCACGGCGACGGTGACCGTCACGGTGATCCGCCCCAATGCGGCCCCGGTGGCCATGAACGACATCGCTGCCACCGAACGCAACGTGATGCTGACACTCCCCATCGCGATGCTTTTGGCGAATGATTCCGATCCGGACAACGACGCGCTGACGTTGCTCACCGTGGATTTGAGCACCGCACAACATGGCGCCGTCATGTTGGAAGGCACCAACGTGGTGTATTTCCCGCCGCTGAATTTCGTCGGAGCCGACATGTTTAGCTACAGCATCGGGGACGGGCACGGGGGCAACGCCAGCGCCGTGGTCACAGTCAACGTCACGCGTCCCAACGCCGCTCCGACTCCCATGAACGACAACGTGGCCGTCCTGCAGGATCATCCCCTGGTCATTCCCGTGGGCCAACTCCTGGCGAACGATTCCGATGCCGACGGAGACATACTGACAATCATTGGTGTCTCCACGAATTCCGCCCACGGCGGCATCGTCGTGCTCATCGGCACGAATGTGGTTTACACCCCGCCAGCGGGCTTTGTGGGCGTCGACACCTTCACCTACACCGTCAGCGACGGCCAGGGCGGCACGGCCACAGCCACCGTGACGGTGACCGTGACCCGGGCGAACCGGGACCCGGTGGCGGCCAATGACAGCGCGTCCACGACCCAAAATGTGGCCCTGCAGTTGTCAGTGGCGACGCTCCTTGCCAACGACACCGACGCCGACGGCGACCCGCTGACGGTGATCGGAATCGACATGGCCACGGCGCAACTGGGTTCAACCCTGTTGAGTGGGACCAACATCACGTACTTTCCTCCGTTAAACTTCATCGGGCAGGATACCTTCACCTATACCATCAGTGATGGACACGGAGGGACATCCACCGGGACGGTTCAAATTACGGTCAGTCCCGTGAATCACCCGCCGATGGCCGGCAACTTTGCGTTCACGACGCTGAGAGACACGCCAATCAACCTCGGGCTTTTGTTCCTGCTCTCGCTGGCTTCTGATCCCGATGGCGACACGGTTCAATTTGATCATGCAGTGCCGGTGAGCCAGGCAGGGGGCCATACCCTGCTTTCGCTGCTCACCAACGGACTCCTGCGCTACACACCGCCGGCAGGGTTTACAGGCTCGGACAGCTTCAACTACGTGGTCAATGACGGCCGCGGATTGAGCGCGACCGGAACCGTTCTCATCACGGTGCTCGACTCGCCCATGGGGATGATTGAGGAAGCGGCGATCTACAATCCGCAGACAGGCCTCTTCGAACAACGCGTTACTGTCTCGAACGAATCCTCCAACACGATCGCGGCGCTCCGCATTTTCATCAGCAACCTGCGGACGAACATCCGCGTGTGGAATGCCGCCGGGGTTTTGAATGGAACGAATTATGTCCAGTACAACAGGCCGTTGAACCCGGGGCAGTCTGCGACGTTCCGGGTGGAATACTACGTGCCGGATCGGCGTCCGTTCACACCCGTGCTTCGCTCCGAGGAAACCCTTCCTGTGCCGCAGCCTTCGGCGCAGGGCGGCACGGGAGTCGCCATCGACCATTCGTATCTCGACACGCGAGTGCCCGGCGAACCCCGTTTGTTTATCGAATTCACCTCAACCCCGGGCCGGATTTACACGATTATCTACAGCGACGACATGAAATCGTGGAAAGCAGCGACGCCTTCCGTTCCCGCCACCGCCAACCGAACCCAATGGTATGATGATGGGCCGCCCAAGACAGACGCCAAGCCGGCCGGGTTGGGTTCCCGCTTCTATCGCGTCATCCAGGCACCCTGATTGTAATCGTATGTGGAATCGCCCCTCCAATTGGAAGTGGATCGCCGCCTCCGTTCTTGCACTGCCCGCCCTTCCGGGTTTCGCCGCCGATCCCAACGCCCCGGCTGCGTCGGAACCAAACCGCCTCTCACTGCGCGCGCGCATCGGATTCAACATCGACGCCAAGTTCAGCCAGAGCGGCGCGTTCAAGCCCGGACAAGCCATCGGCGGCACTGGCAGCACGCTCGACCATTTTTACGAGGACGGCTACGTGCGCGTCGACAGCAGCGGCAACGCGCTGGGCCAGACCTGGTTTTGGGGCTACGACACCGCCAGCCAGATCAGCGGCAACAACATTCTTTTCCACAGCACCAGCTCCGGCGGCGCCGCGGCCCGGACCGTCAGCGACGATCCGCAACTGGGCATCGACCTGGTGTATAACCGCGAGCTCAACACGTTCGGCAAGAAACAGCAGCACAAATGGGGGATTGAACTTTCGATGGGCTGGAATGGCATCGGCATCGAGGACAAGGGCACCGCGTCCACCAGCGTTTCACGCGTGACCGATTCCTACGGGTACACCCCGGGCACCACCCCACCGCCCGCACCGTATCGCGGCGTCTTCACAGGACCCAACTTTAGCATCTTCGACACGCCCACGCGCACGGTGCAGACGATCTCCGGGGCGCAGGTGCACGGCTCGCGCGACTTTGAAGGCAACCTGTTTATCGGCCACATCGGGCCGTATGCCGATTATGCGCTTAGTGAAAAGCTGCGGCTCTCGGTAAGCGGCGGGCTGGCGGTCGGAGCGATGTTCAGCGAGTTTTCATGGGACGAAACGGTTCAATTCCCCGGTTCCGGTGGGATTCGCCGCCATGCCTCGGGCAACGACAGCGACATCCTGGTGGGCGCCTTCATCGGTGCACAGCTGGGTTACCAGTTCAATCCGCGCTGGAGTGCCCACGTGGGATGTCAGTTTGAAAGCCTGGACAATTTTTCCCAGACGGTCGCGGGCCACAAAGTCTCCATCGACCTGACCAAGAGCCTCTACGTCACATTCGGCATTGGCTACACGTTCTGAGAGCCGCAAGGCAGGGCTTCGTTTGACTGAACACTGTCGTCCAATGCCAGTCCAATTTGTGGCAGCCTGATGAAAATCACTGATGCATTCATCGCCGAGCACGCCGTGCTCCATGCTCAACTGGATCACCTGGAACAGGCCATCCCGGCCGCGAAAACCGCCGGTGAGATCAAGGCCATGGCCGGGTTGCTCGAAGCGGCGCTGCGAACGCACGCTGATCTCGAGGACGAACTGCTCTTCAACCACCTCGAACCGGGCCTGGACCAGATGGGAATGCTGGAGAAAGTCCAGCACGAGCACGATGCCATTTGCGTCGGGCTGAAGCAGATCAACGCCTGCCGCAGCCGCGCGGACGCCCAGCGGCGCCTCTTGAACATCGTCCGATTGACCCGGAAGGAATTTGATCTCGAAGACCGCGTGCTCTTCCGGCTGGCGGAGGAGATTCTCCGGGAGGACACACTGATCAAACTCGGCCGCGCCTGGGCCCGCCAGCGAATCGCGCCGGCGCGCTAGCGCGCTAGCGCTGTTCCGGGTTCCGGGTTCCGGGTTCCGAGTTCCGAGTTTCGCGGTTCGAATGGTTGGCGCGGGTAGGGCGCGTCGCTCCGCGCGCGCCGCCTATCCGTGCCTCTGTAGAGGTACGAAAGCAGTTCATCGACACCAACGCGCTTTTCCTTGCACGACGGCGCGCGCGGAGCGAAGCCCCCTTCAATGGTCAACCACCCGAACTGCGAAACCCGAAACTCGGAACCCGGAACCCGGAACTCCGAAGGCCGGAACTCGGAACTTACTAATTAACAAACGACGCTTCGTTCGCCAGCAACAAGGCGTGCGCGTATTCGGCCCAGGCTGTCAGCGGTTTCACATCCCGAACTCCTGCCTTCCGGGCGGCGACCATCGCCTCCCGTTTCTTTTTCACCTGCTGCTGAACATTGCCCCTTCGAAAATTGACCGGCGCCGCAGCCTGCGCAGCGGGCGCCAGATCTTCCGGCGTGGCGGCGTCCTCGAGAAACTCCACCGCCAACTTCAATTCATCCGCGCGCGGCGGACGCTGATAGATAATCTCGTAGAGCCGCAGAATCCTGGCTTCGTCGGTGGAACAGGATTGCACGTCAGCACGCTCGACGAGATTGCGCGCCTGCTCGACGACGAGCGGGCTGTTCATCAGGTATAACGCCTGTTGCGGCACAGTCGTTTCAAACCGGCGACCGCCCGGCATTTCCGGGTTTGCAAAATCAAAGTGGTTGAACACTTCGGGAAGATCCGCCCGGTCGATGTAGCCATAAACAGTTCGGCGCGTGGTATAGCCGACATCCTGCGGCCGATGCGTCGGTTCCAGCACCATCGTCACACGCTGGCCGCGGCCCTTGCTCATGGCCAGTGGCACCGGCTTTCCGAACATGTTCGTGTCCAGTTTCCCGCCGAACGCCAGGAGCGAATCCCGGACAGGTTCGAATTCGAGCCGCCGGATATTGGCGCGCCAGAGCAATTTGTTGAACGGATCGATCCGGGCGTAACGCGGGTTGTCCGCGCTGCCCTGCTGCCAGACGCTCGAGAGCAATATCAGCCGGTGCATCGATTTCATCGACCAGCCGTGTTCCATGAAATAAGTCGCGAGCCAATCCAACAATTCCGGGTGTGTCGGCGCCGCGCCCATCGCCCCAAAATCGTCCACGCTGCTGACCAACCCCTCGCCAAAATGATGCTGCCAAATCCGGTTCGCCGCGACGCGCGCGGTGAGCGGGTTGCTCTTGCTGGCGATCGCATTCGCCAGTTCGATGCGTCCGCTGCCGAGCGTGAACGGTTTTCGGGTCGGGCCCGACAAACACTCGAGGAAACGGCGCGGAGCAATGGGTCCCTTGCTTTGCGCTTCACCGCGGATGAACACCGGGGAATCCTTCGGAGTTGTGCTGTCCGTCAGGATCATCGCGCGCGGTGGAGAGCCAGGGTGGCTTAGATCCAGCGCGTCAATCCGGTTCAACAACTCGATGCGCTGGCGCGCCAGTTCCTTGTTCTTTTGCGGATCGCGCTTGCGCGGGTTCACCTGCGCCAGCAGATCCTCCCGCTCCTTCTCCAAGGCCATGCGCTGCTTGTAATAATCCGCATACTCGGGGTTCGCCGTCGCGTCGCCCAGAACCGGATGCACCTTCGGTTCCACGGAACTTTTGAAGACGCCATGCAGCGAGTAGTAATCCTGCGTCGGAATCGGATCGAACATATGGTCGTGACAGCGGGCGCAACTCACCGTCAACCCCAGAAATCCTTTCGTCACCACATCGATGCGATCGTTGATGATGTCGTTCTCGTTGTTTTGAAAGCGTTCGCCCAACGTCAGGAACCCCAGGGCCGCCAGCATGGAGTTGTCTTTCCCCGCCGGCAGTTTGTCGGCGGCAATTTGCTCGATGATAAACCGGTCGAAGGGCTTGTCCTGGTTGAACGCGTTGATGACGTAATCCCGGTAGGTCCAGGCAAACGGATAAACCGGCGTGTCCCGTTGGCGTTTGACTTCGCCCTTCGTGTCCGAGTAACGGGCGACGTCGAGCCAATGACGCCCCCAGCGTTCACCGTAACGCGGCGACGCCAGCAGGCGATCGACGATCTTCGAAAAAGCATCCGGAGCCGTGTCATCGAGAAATGCCTGCACCTCTTCGGGAGTCGGCGGCAGGCCGATCAAATCGTAGTAAGCCCGGCGGATGAGGGTCCGCCGGTCCGCCGGGGGCGACAGTTTCATCCCTTGGGATTCGAGTGTTGAAATAACAAAGGCGTCGACAGGATTGGCGACGCGATCGGCCTCGCGAACCGACGGCACGGCGGGTTTGAGGATGGGTTTGAAGGACCAATGATCTTTGCCCTTAACATTACCGACGGCGGCGGCGGTTTTGCCGACGCGCGGATCGGGCGCGCCCATCTTCACCCACGTGACCAAATCGTTAATCTGTTCCGCAGACAACTTCTCGCCCTTGGGTGGCATCTGTAGATCGGGATCCGTGTAGCGAACCGCTTTGATGAGCAGACTTTTCTCCGGATCCCCGGGAACGATCGAAGGGCCGGTCGCGCCGCCTTTCAGCAGGCCGTCGCGCGTGTCCAACAACAACTCCCCCTTCACCTTTAAGGAATCGGCACTGTGACATTTGTAGCAGTTTTTGGTGAGTAACGGACGGATTCGCGTCTCGAAGAATTGGTTCTGGGCGGGGGTAATTTGCGGCGCGCTGGAGGGAGCCGGAGCGCCCGGCACCAGGCTCGAAGCCGCGTTGCAGCACCACACCGCGACCAGCAAATTTCGGATCGCCCTACGGGAAAAGGCCAGTTGCCTCATGCCAGGATTCCCTTCACCACTTTGCCGTAAACGTCGGTCAACCTGAAGTCGCGCCCGTTGTAACGATACGTCAGCTTCTCATGATCGAACCCCAGCAGGTGCAACATCGTCGCGTGCAAATCATGAACGTGAACCCGGTTCTCGACGGCGGCGGACCCGAACTCATCGGTGGCGCCGTAAACGGTGCCGCCCTTGACGCCGCCCCCTGCCAGCCATGTCGTAAACCCTTTGTTGTTGTGATCCCGTCCCGGGTTGTCGTTGCCGTTGCGGTCCCGCGTCGGTTTGCGTCCGAATTCGCCGCCCCAAACCACCAGGGTGCTTTCGAACAATCCACGGCTCTTGAGGTCCTTCAAAAATGCGGCGAGCGGGCCGTCGATTTCCGAGGCGCTTTTGGGCAGACGATCGTCGATGTCCTGGTGATGATCCCAGCCGCCGGCCCAGACCTGCACACAACGCACGCCGCGTTCGATCAGGCGGCGCGTGATGAGCAGCTGTGTTCCCTGTGCGGAATTGCCGTAGGCCGCGCGAACGTCGGAAGACTCCTTGGAAACATCGAAGGCGTCGCTGGCCTCCATCTGCATCTTGTACGCCATCTCGAACGCCTCGATGCGCGCCTCGAGATGCTCCTCCTTCTGCAGATTTTGGGAATGCATCGCGTTGAGCTTGTGAACGAGATCGAGCTGCTTGCGCTGCTCCATCGGACCGAGAAACGGGTTGCGGATGTTCTCGATCATCTGGTCGACGCTGCTGCTTCGCGTATTGACGCTTGTACCCTGGTAAAGGCCCGGGAGAAAGGACGCCTGCCAGTTCGAGGAACCGCCGGGAGGCACATTACCGGGCCGCAGCGAGATGAACCCCGGCATGTTCTGGTTCTCGGTGCCCAGCCCGTAATAGATCCATGACCCCACGCTCGGCCGTGCCTGGCGCAACGAACCGGTATTCATGAACACCGTGGCGATGTCGTGCGCCGGAATGTCGGTGTAACACGAACGGATAATCGCCATGTCATCGACATGCTCCGCCAGCTTCGAGAACACCTCGCTCACCTCGATCCCGGATTTGCCGTGCTTGCTGAATTTGAATGGCGACCCATACGCCACGCCGCCCACGCCGGGGATCGATTTCCCGTTCTGTTGAGTCAATGCAGGTTTCGGATCCCAGGTATCGACCTGGGAAGGCGCCCCCTGGGCAAAGATGTGGACGATGTGCTTTGCCTTTGCTGTGAAGTGCGGTTTCTTGGGCGCCAGCGGATTCAGGTCAACACCGGCTTCCGCAGCGGACAATTCCGGCATGAACCCGGCTTCGCCCAGCAGGGAGGCCAGGCCGATGGCGCCAAAGCCCATGCCGAAGCGGTTCAGGAACTGGCGGCGCGTGACGAGGAAATCCTCCGGCCGGGCGGAATGGTTGCGAATGAACTCGGGGTCGAGCTGGTGGGGCATGCTCATATAAGACGTGCGTCGGCTTAGACGCGTCAACCGGCGCAAAGGTATCAAAACAGTTTCCCGGAACCACTCAAATGCACACAGACAGCCGGATGGGGGTTGACCCGCGAATGGACACGAAATAGCACACGGCGGGAAGGGTGTCGCGCGAAGGCGGGATTTTCCTTCGCAACCTTCGCTTCTTCGCGCGACAGTTTTACGAGTTATTCAGGGAGCTCACACGGCATTACTCGCGGTTCTTCATCCCATCCGTGTCCATCTCCTGTTTTTTCAATAAGTATGGCCCGCTGCCGAGCAGCTAGGAAAGATTCCCACGCTGCTGAAGGTGTATGTGCCGCGATGCGGGCAAACGGGATTATCGAGCAAATAGCCGTGAGATCCGACCAGGTCCGAGACAGACGGGGTATCCGTGTTCACTCTGTAGCGATCCAGCGCCCAATAACCTTTCGCCTGGTGAATTAGCCGCAAGTTCGCCACGCACTCCGCCTTTCCATTGTAAGCGCGGAAGAAGAGGCGAGGTCCATTCACCGTCGAGGTGGACACGCTGATGGGTCCTGGGCACGGGATGTTGTAGGGAACGTTCCCTTCCACGGGAACTACTGTCCAGTTCACGAGATCCGTGGAAGACTGAATCCCAATCCACATGGGTGCTCGGGATGTGGCCTCAAACTGGTATCCACCTCCCGGTGAAATGGCGAAGTTCTGCAGGACGGGCTGCTCGTTGCCCAACGGGACGAGAAATAGACCGGCTGTGGAGAAACCAGAAGTGCCCCAAGCCAATATTTCGCGACCTTCTCCGGTGCCCAACGCGAGGCTCGGCGGCGTGGTTCCGCCGGTGGAGAACAGCGGGAATGCCGGCAGGACGAGCGCGCCGGTCGGGTTAATTTGCGCCGCACATGCGGTGTAAGTCGTCGTGAAACAAGGAGTCCAACACCCCCCGCTTAAGCGACGATCCAGACAGGCTATTTCGTAATTAACTCCATCGAAGACGGCTGCCGGATTGATTTGTCCAAACAGACCCCGGCGCACCTCAAACTCCGCACCGGCAAATGTTCCATCCGCTGCCAGGAGGCGTCCCATCAATGCCGGCACCCAAGCATTGGTCTCCCCTATCGGGTAAGGTCCCTTCTCCCGGCTCCAGACCGACAGCCAATTTGTTCCATTCGATGCCACGGCCGGCGGCCAGGCGCCCTGCGCCGGCACTTGACTGATGACGCTCGATTCCAGCATTTCGCCGGCTCCTCCGATTCTACGGCCCAGCACGTCCCATAAATTCGTGGTTTCCGAACGGCTCACCCAGCACACGAGGAAATGATTACTGCGGCACGCCACAGCCGGAAACTTCTGCGGCGTGCCGCCCTGACTGATTTGCAGCCGGCCGCCTAATAACTCGCCGGCCCGGTTGAGTATCCGTCCCTGCACCGAAGACATGCTGTTGGTGGCCGCGCCATGCGCCTCCCAAACCACCAGATAATTTGTCCCGTCAAACGCCAACCCGCCTGCTTGGGATGCGTCCGCGTCGGTTTCAATCAAGAAAGGGCTGCCCACCGCAGCGCCTGCGATGCTGATGAATTGGCCATAGAGATCCGCAGGCGGAGCCGCCATGTCCGGCCACACAACAAGATAATTTGAGCCATCGAACGCGACGCGCGGCACCCCGCCGGTGTGCCCGAGGTCCAATTGTTGCACGGCCACCGGCCAATCCTTCGAAATCCGCACGACTGAAATTGCGCCATTCGTCGCACGAGCTGCGAAGAGGTAATTTGTGCCGCTGAAGGCGACTCCACAGGGCACGTTGGAACCCCAAGAGAACCCCCCATAGCGTATCTGCACCTGTGATGCATCCCTGGCCCGCAAGAGCATGTTCCCCAACAACAGCACCAATCCCGCGAGCAGGATGATGACCGGCGCATACAATTTCTTTGACATGCCAACCTGCAAGCTCAGCACGGAAGTTGCCAAACGTGTCTGAAACACAGCTATGAGTGTTAAAACGCTGCACTTCCCTTCTTGTCGGTGAGCCAATTTGCATCCTTAGGGAGGACAAGGAAGTGGCCAGGAAACTCCACCCTTTTCATAATCGGAGCAGAATTGCAATTGGGAGGGAGCCATCGACTCTTGACATCTTCGCTTTGAAGCGCACTCTCACGGCTTAAGGAAGATTTCAAGAAGTCCTCTCCTTGGGAAGATTATGAGAAATACGTGACGCTCGCACCCAGGGTGTCCACCAACATCATCACCGTGAAGGTTACGACCGCCTCAGCCAGATGCTAGCCGCGAACCTATATTAGAAGAGCATCACAATCACAAACAAGTAACACAGGAGCTATGAACACTCGTACGGCATCCCGAGTCGCTTGGGCTCTGGCCACCTGCGTTGGTTTCGCGTTGCTGACGGTATCCAGCCAGGCCTCTGCCCAAGGCGCACCGGACATTGTTTGGAAAACCAACGGGCATCTCAACGCAACGCCAATCGCCTCATCTTAAAATGGCAAGGCGGCAGCGGCCTCTATCAGCTTCAAAGCCGCACCAATCTCACAACAGGCGCCTGGCAGAACGCCGGCACACCCACCGCCAACACGAGCGCCACCAACACGGTCAGCAGCACCATCTTTTACCGAGTGCAAAGTCTGCCCAATCTGAGTTTGGGCGGACTCCCAGGCGCCCGATGCAGGACGCGGCCAATGGGAACGATGCGGCCGGCCCAACTGCCGATCGTCACCGCGGACGTCCTATGAAGATCTACACAATCCAGCCTACTTAGAATCTTGCTTCGCACCCACAGTCGGGTGACAAACAGACCATGTGGTCACATATTCTTGTCCCATGAAGTCCGCGACTGTCCGGCAGATTCGCGACGGCTTCAGCACCGTCCTCCGCTGGCTTGAAGAAGGCGAATGCGTCCGAATCAGCAAACGCGGCAAGGTCGTCGCTGTGTTGAGTCCGCCACCCAGGCCGAAACCAGTTCGTGGCAGCAAGCGCCCTAACTTTGTAGCGCGCTTCAAACGCATCTACGGCGACAAGGTTCTCTCGGGAAATATCATCATCCAAGAGCGGGAATCCCGATCTTAATACAAAGCCCAACTCCCTATCGGATCCCCTCAACCGCATAACCCACCCAGCGCATCAGCGTGGCGGGATACATCCCGAGCCAGAACATCCCGAGCATGCAGGCGCCCAGGGAAACTTTCATCGGCATCGACACGGCAATCGGTGTCGGGTCAGCAGATTCACCGCCCCAATACATGACGCGGACAACGCCAAAATAATAATAGACCGACAACACGGCGCCGAAGACTGCCACTGCCACGAGCCAATAATAAGCCGGGCCCCCTTCCAGGGCCGCTTTGAACAGCAGGAACTTTCCAAAAAAACCGGCCAGCGGCGGAATTCCCGCCAGCGAAACCATCGACAACGTCATCGCACCAGCCAGCAACGGGGATCGTTTTCCCAACCCGGCCAGGGCGCTGATGTCCTCCACGTCCGTGGCGCGAACGGCCATGCACAGCACCATGAACGCGGCCAGCACGGTAAAGAGGTAGCCGGTCAGGTAATACAGAATCGCCGCCGAACCGGTTTTGCTCAATGCCGCAACGCCCAGCAACAGGTAACCGGCGTTGGCAATGCTCGAGTAACCCAGGAGCCGTTTTAAGTTGCGCTGCGGAATGGCGCACAGGCTCCCGTAAAGAATCGTCAGCGCCGAAATCGCCATGAGCAGCTGTCTCCAATGCGCTGTGAATTCGTGCGGCAACACAACCATCACCAGCCGCATCAGGAGGACGAAGCCGGCCGCCTTGGAGCCGATGGCAAGAAAAGCCGTGGTGGGCGTGGGCGAACCTTGGTAGACGTCGGGCGCCCAAACCTGCAGCGGGAATGCCGCGATTTTGAAGGCAAGCCCGCTGATCACCAGGAACAATCCCACCAGGAACAACGGCCGGCTTGCGAGCCCCGCCGCGCGTTGCGACAGTTCGATGAAACTCATCGTGTTGGCCGTTCCATAGACCAGCGCAATGCCATACACCATGAATGCCGAAGCCACCGCGCCCAGGATGAGATACTTGACGCCCGCCTCCAGGGAGGATTGCCGGTTTCGTTGAAAGCTCGTGAGGATGTAAAACGAAATCGTGATGAGCTCGATGGAGACGAAGAGCATCGCAAAATCGTTGGCGCTGGCCGCGAACAACATCCCGGCGAGCGCAAACAGCTGCAGGCTGAAATACTCCGAGATGCCGGACGCAAACCGCGATGAATACTCAACCGACATCACCGCAACCAATGCGCCTGCGAGCAAGAACAGGCGCTTGAAAAAGAGCCCCAAATCGTCGCTGACATAACTCCCCCCGAATGCCACCTCATTGAAGTGTTTCCATTCCCCGGTGGTCACAACCTTGATCGCGTACGGCGGCCAGATGAAAGTCGCGGCCAACAACAGGAGAAGCGCGCCCGCCACGAGATACCCCAGCTTCCGGCGATTCTCGGCCGGCAGCCAGAGATCGAGCAGGAGGACGCCCAATCCCAGGATCAGAACGCCCATTTCGTATTTGAGGATGTAGAGGCTGTTCATTCGGTGCGCGTCTTCCGGAAATATTTTTCAGGGCTTCGCCAGGCTCGCGGTATTGAGTTTCGGTGTGGGCGACTTCCCCCCCTGCCCGGTCGCCAGTTTCACGATGCGCTCGGCGTCGGGTTTGATCTTCGCGGCGAGCAAGCCAGGAAAAACGCCAAACAACAACAGCGCGGCCAGCAGCAGGACGAAAGGCACCTTGCGCCATGCGGTGGCGTCCGGAATCCCGGGCCCCTTCGCCTCCCCGTGCATCACATGGCGTACGGCTCTCAACATGTAGACGGCGCCGATGATCAGCGCACCCCAGGCGGCTGCTGTTGCAAACTGCCAGCCCGCATGCAGCCCGCTTTTCCATGTGCCAAACAGCACTGTGACTTCGCCGGCGAAATTGGCGAAGCCAGGCAGGCCGCATCCCGCCAGCATCGCCATGATGAGCGCGGCGCCGATGAACGGCACCTTGCGGAGAAGGCCACCCAGTTCATCCATGTTCAACGTGCCGGCATGCGCCCGCAAATAGCCGCTCAACCCAAATGTGAGCGCCGCCAGAAACCCGTGCGCAATCATCACCAGGACGGTTCCTGTAACACCGACCAACGTCAGGCTCGCGATGCCCAAAAAGGCGAACCCCATGTGGGCAACCGAGGAATTGCCGATGAGCTGGTTCAAATCCCGCTGGCGCATGGCCACCCACCCGCAATACAGGATGTTCCCCAAACACAGGAGCGCGAGAATTTGCATCCAATCCCGCGCGCCCGCCGGCATCAACGGCAGCGCAATCCGCAGCAATCCGTAGAGCCCGAATTTCTTCAAAACTCCCGCGTGCAACATGGCCGTGGCAGTCGGAGCCGCGCCATATCCCAGCGGCGCCCAGGTATGAAACGGCCAGAGCGACACCAGGATGCCAAAACCGATCAACAGCAGCGGAAAGATAAAATGCTGCGCCCCCGAGCTCATCGGCGTGGCCCTGAAATATTCGGTTACCGCGACGATATCGAACGAGCGCGGCGATCCGTCCGGCATCACCGCGGGCAATTGCAGATACAACGCAATGAGCCCAAACAGCGCGACCAGCGCGCCCAGGCTCAGGTAAATCGTAATGTTAAATGTCGCGTAGTTGCGGTTTTCGCCCCGGCCCCAAACGCCAATCATGATGAACGTGGGCACGAGCGCGAATTCATGGAACGCGTAAAAGAAAAACAGGTTCAGCGACGCAAATGCCCCAAGGATGCCGCTGGCCATGAACAGCAGGAGCAGATAGAATTCCTTTTCCTGCGATTTGATCTCCCACGAAACGCACACGGCGGCAAACGCCACAATGGCCCCCATCAGGATCAGCCCGATGTTGAGGCCGTCCACGCCCACATGATAATTCAGCCCGAGTGCCGGGAGCCATTCGAGGAGTTGTGCGAATTGAAACTGGCCGTGAAGCTGGGCGTAAGCCGCAGCGGGCTTGAAGTCCGCGTCGAACTTGAGGAACAGCATGCCGGCGAGCAGGGCGGTCAGCAACGTGCTCGCCAGCGCAATCCCACGGATGACCGGCCGGTAATCGCGGGGGACGAACAGAATCGCCAGCGCGGCGAGCAGGGGAATGAAAATGATGGCGGTGAGCATGGAATTCTTATTTCAAGGCATACACCAGCACCACGACCACTCCGGCCACGATCAGGAATGCATAGGTCTGCACGTTGCCGCTTTGCACCATCCGCAGGGCCCGGCCAAATATGTCCACCCCGCCCGTGATGCCGCGCACACAGAATCCCGCGATTGCCCAGCGATCCAGGGCGTCGGCAATTTTTGACAGCGCCTCGTGCGTGATCCGAATCAGCCCGGAATAGAGCTCGTCGAAATAGAAACGGTTTCGCATCGCGCGCGCCAGCACGCCCAGCCGGGCAGGCAACGGGTCGTGGGACGCCTTCCCGTAGAGCGCCCAGGCAAATGAAAACCCGAACACCAGTGCGCCCAGGCTAGCGAGTGCCGCCAGGGGCGCATGGCCGAACGGGGCAAACAGCGCATCCAGAAAATTTCCATGGGAACCGCTGGACCCCGGTCTGAATTGCCGCTCGATGAAGGTGTCGATCCCCCAGAACCCGGCAAGCACCGACGGCACCGCGAGGATGCGCAGGGGCCAGGTCATGACGCCCGGCGATTCATGGGCGTGACCGGCGTCATCCGAACGAGCGTCGCCAAGGAACGCCACGAGGAACAGGCGCGACATGTAAAACGTGGTGAGGAACGCCACCAGCGCGCCCACGACAAACAGCATCGTGCTGTGTTCGGCGGCCTGGGCCAGGATGGCGTCCTTGCTGTAAAACCCGCTGAATCCCGGCACACCACACAGCGCCAGGGTTCCAATCAGGAATGTTCGATAGGTCCACGGCATCTTGTGCCGCAGGCCGCCCATTTTCCAAATGTTCTGTTCGTGATGGCAGGCGTGGATCACCGAGCCCGCGCCCAGGAACAACAGCGCCTTGAAAAAAGCGTGCGTCGACAAATGAAACATCGCCGCCGTCGGCCCGCCCAATCCCACCGCCATGATCATGTAGCCCAATTGCGACAGGGTGGAATAGGCCAGGATGCGTTTGATGTCATCCTGCTGCACGGCGATGAGCGCCGCCAGCAACGCCGTGAACCCGCCGATCACCGCAATGATATCCAGCGCTGACACGCCATCCAAAATCGCGAGCGGCCCGGGCCAGGACGTTTGAGCGCCCAACAGAAACGAAACCCGGCACAGCATGAACACGCCTGCCGCAACCATCGTCGCAGCATGGATGAGCGCCGACACCGGCGTCGGGCCTTCCATCGCGTCGGGCAACCAGACGTGCAACGGGAATTGCGCGCTCTTGCCCATCGCGCCGCAGAAAATCAACACCCCGGCGAGGGCAGCGACGGTCCCGAGCACTTCGGGTTTCGCATTGAGCACGGTCTGGAGCTTTTGAAAATCGACCGAGCCCGCAGTGGCCCAAATCAACAGGATGCCCAGAATAAAACCGAAGTCTCCAAGCCGGTTGGTGATGAACGCCTTCTTGGCCGCATCCGCCGCGGCCGGTTTCTCATACCAGAAACCGATGAGCAAATAGCTGGAGACACCGACGAGCTCCCAGAAGATGAACATCATGACGAGGTTGTTCGCCAACACGATGCCCAGCATGGAAAACATGAACAGGCTGAGGCTGGCGAAGTAACGCGAGAAGGAACGGTCCTCGCGCATGTAACCCGCCGAATAGATGTGGATCAGTCCGCCGACGCCCGTGACGACCAGGAGCATGATGAGGCTGAGCGGATCCAGGCGCAGCCCGAGATCGACCTGGAAATCGCCGATGTTCAACCACGAGAACGAGGCTGCATCCGCGTGATTGGTCATGCGCAGCGGTTCCTGCAAAATCAAAAACAGCATGAGGCTCAACACGAAGGAGAGTGCCACCGCCGTGATGGAGATCGTCGAGCTCACCTTCCCGTCGCGTTTTGTAAAAATCGTGATGACCGCCGCGGACAGTAACGGCAGCAGGAGGATGATCCAGGCGAGATCTTGAGGCTGAAAGTTGTCGAACATTGCCAGTGCGTTTTTCTAATATTTCATCGTGGTCAGATCCTCGACGTGCGCGGTCTGGCGTTTGCGGTAGAGCGCGACGATGAGAGCCAGGCCCACGGCCACTTCGGCCGCCGCCACGGTGATGATGAAGAACACCATCACCTGGCCGTTGAGATTGTTGTTGAACCGGCTGAACGCCACGAGCGCCAGGTTGGCGGCATTGAGCATCAGTTCCAGCGACATGTACATCACCAGCAAATTGCGCCGGAGCAGGACGCCGAAGGCGCCCAGGCAAAACAAGAGGGCGCTCACGACCAGGTAATGTTCGAGAGTGACGTGCATTTAATTATTTCAGATCCTTTTTGCTCAGGAGAATCACCCCCACCATGGCCGCCAGCAGCAGGATGGAGACGATTTCGAACGGGAGCAGGTATTGGGTGAAGAGCAATACGCCCAGGGGCATGGTGGCGCCCTCGGCCTGCGGTGCCAGGTTTTGGCCGACTCCGGACGTGACGATCGTTTTCACGAGAATCGCGGCGAGCCCGCCAACTGCCAGGATTCCTGCCATGGCCCCGAACGTTTTCAATGTGCGCCGCGCCTCCTCCTTCAGATCCAGCAACATGATCACAAACAGGAACAGCACCATGACCGCGCCGGCGTACACGAGAATCTGCACCGCCGCCAGGAAGTAGGCGTGCAACAACACAAACAGTCCGGCCATCGATACAATCGTCAGCACCAGGAACATGGCGCTCGTCACCGGGCTGCGGCTGAACGGGTTGGCGATCACCAAAAAGCCGCACACCAAAGTGAGCGCGGCAAAGAGGTAGAAGAAGGCGTCTTGCATGACCGTTATTCAACCGGGAACGTTTCCTGTTCCTTTGCTTCCTCGAGTTTGTTTTTCCACTTCTGGATGCCCGCGTGCGTGCCGCCCAGGGCGAGCAGCTTTTCCTTGTCGTAAATCATCTCAGCCCGGCTGGTGCCGGTCAGCGAATAATCCTTTTGCAGGAAGATCGCTTCCTCGGGACAAACCTCCTGGCAAAATCCGCAGAAGATGCACCGGAGCATGTTGATCTCGAATTCCCGCGGCATCTTTTCCGCATTCGGACGGTCTGCCGGCGGGCCGTTGGGCCCCGGCGGAACGATCCGGATGGCCTTGGGTGGACAGATGAATTCGCACAGCTGGCACGACACGCATTTTGTGTTGCCCTCCTGGTCCCGCACCAAATACGGGGCGCCCCGATATCCCTCGGCCACCGTCCACGGTGTCTCCGGATAATATCCACCGGCCAAATCCTTCCCGACGGTGTGCCGGCGGAAGACGGTGTTGGTAAAGTGCGTGAGTGTGACCTTGAACCCGCCGAACAGCGCCGGCAGATAAAGCCGTTCCCAGAACGTGAGTTTTTCGCGTTTGACGATCATTCAGTTATCCCCGGTACCACAGCACGACGGCTGTGATCAAAATGTTGGCCAGTGCCAGCGGGATGAACCGGCGCCAGCCCAGGTCCATCAGCTGATCGTACCGAAAGCGCGGCAGCATCCAGCGCACCCAGATGAACACCACCATCAGGACAATCAGCTTGGCGATGAACACGCCGATGTGCAGCAGCCCCTTGCCCCACTCGCCCGCAGCCGGCGCGTGATCGAGGCCCGCGATCGGCAGCGTCCAGCCGCCGAAAAACAACGTCACCATCATGGCCGAGCTGGCGATCATGTTCGCGTATTCCCCCAGGAAAAAGAGCGCGAACTTCATCGAGCTGTACTCGGTGTGATAGCCGCCGACCAATTCGCTCTCCGACTCCGGCATGTCGAACGGAAGCCGGTTCGTCTCCGCGAACGCCGACACAAGAAAGATCACGAACGACAACGGCGCGTACAGCACCATCCAGCCATTCTTCGCCTGCCAGGAGATCAACTCGCCCAGGTTGAGATCACTCACGATGAGGAACACCGGAATCACACTCATTCCCATGGCGATCTCGTATGAAATCATTTGCGCACTGGACCGGATGCCGCCGAGGAACGGGTATTTCGAGTTGCTCGCATACCCCGCCAGCACGATTCCGTAGACGCCCAGCGAAACGATCCCAAACGTGTAGAGGATGCCCACGTTCAGATCGGCAATGACCATCTTGTTGTTCTCGTTCCCCAGTGTGGACCCGAACGGGATCACCGCCAGCACCAGAAACGCCGGCACCATCGTGATGGCCGGCGCCAGCCAGAAATACGCCTTCCGAACGTACGCGGGCGTAAAATCCTCCTTCAGCAGGAACTTCAGGCCATCGGCGAGCGGCTGAAAAATCCCCCAGCTTTGCAGCAATTTTCCAAGGATCGGAATCTTCAGCGCCAACGGTGGCGCGGTGCGATTGGGTCCAACACGATCCTGGATGAATGCCGAGATCTTCCGTTCCACAAGGACGGCATAGGCCACCATCGTGAGCACCGGCACGATGACACAGACGATTTTGATGAGGGTGACGAGCAGAAAGGTCCAGTCCATGGTGAATTCAGATCGGCACGGTCACTCCAAGATCCCCCAGCGCGGCCCACGTGATTCCCTGAAACGCCGGCACTTCCTTCGCCATCTGGTTGAACAATCCTTCGATCGTCACGAACCCGTTTTGTCCGGTAACGTTGTAAACCAGTTCATGCAGGAACTCCCATTCGGGGCGCGCATCACCGGGCGGTTCGACGGCTTTCACGAAACGTTGCAAGCGTCCTTTGACGTTCACGAATGAGCCGCGTTTCTCCGCATGGGCGCAGCCGGGAAGCAACACATGGGCGGCTGCTGTCGTTTTGTTGGGAAGTATGTCGCTGACGATGAGCGTCTCCAGGCGGGCGAGATCGTCGGCGCCGATGCCGTGGCGTGTCACGTCTTCGCCGAACACAATCAAGGTGCGGATGGTGCCCTTGCGTATTCCGCCGGCGATGGCGGCAAGGTTGGAGCCCATCGGAGTTGCGGCGATGCCGGTGAGACGGGCTCCATTGGTGTTCGGATTCTTGTCGGCGCTGACGAGCAATCGATCGCCTTCGCCAGTGCGCGGGACTGAGTCCGTGATGGCCCCGAGTTTGGATGCGAGCTTTTTCAGGAGGAAGAGCTCTTCATTGGTCTGCCGGGCGGAGGCCACGATGGCGACGGACCCCGCTGCCGCTTTTCGAAGCAACTCACTGATTTCACCCAGCACCCCGGCCCAGTTACGGACGTTGGACTTTGAATTTTGGACGGCGTCCAGCCGATCCTCGCGCCCGACCCATTTGTAGTTCAGGCGGCCGGCATCGCACATCCAGGAGGCATTCACGGCGTCGTTGTCGCGGGGCTCGTACCGATAGATGCGTCCTTCGCGCGAGCCGATGACGATATTGCAGCCGGTGCCGCAGCTGGTGCACAGCGACTTGGTCTCCTTCAAAAACCAGACGCGCATCTGGAACCGAAAATCCTTCGAGGTCAGCGCGCCGACCGGGCAGATGTCCACCGTGTTAAGCGTGTAGTTATTGTCGAACTGCGTGCCGGGAAACGCGGCGATGGTGCTGTAGGAACCGCGGTTGACGATGCCCAACTTGTCGTCGCCGGCGATATCGCGGGTGAACCGGATGCAACGGGTGCAGAGGATGCAGCGTTCGTCGTCAAGGACGATGCGGGGCCCGAGGTCGACGGCCTTGGGCTTGTGGACTTTTATTTCGGCGAACCGGCTTTCGGCCTGGCCGTATTGCACCGAGTATTCCTGCAGCTTGCATTCGCCGGCCTGATCACAGATGGGGCAATCCAGCGGATGGTTGATGAGAAGGCCTTCCAATACCCCTTCCCGCATCTGTTTGGTTGCGGCGGAATTGGGATAAATCTCCATGCCCGGCGAGATGGGCGTGGCACAGGCGATTGCCCCGCGCGGCTGCGTGGGATCGTAGGGCAGCACCTGTTTGGCAATCTTCGCCGAACCATCCTCGTTCAACACCGGCTTGCGGTCGGGGCCCATCGCAGGCAATCCGAATTCGACGAGGCACATCCGGCAGTTGCCGGCGATCGGCAGTTTCGGATGATAACAATAATGAGGGATCTCGTGGCCGGCGATTTGGCAGGCCTGAAGCATCGTGGTGGGAACGGGTTTGCCCTGCCAATCGGGCATCGTCTTCGGCACCTCCACCTCACGGCCGTCGATCTTGATTTTCATCTTCTCGACCGGCGGCGCGGCGGATGCGGCGGGCGCGGCGGGCGCGGCAGGTTTGGCTTGAAGATCAGGTGAGGTCGACATGTGCAGTCAGGTCAATGTTTGGCGGCGGCGACGACGCCGGCATTCTGGGGAGTCGTGGCGGTTCGATTCACGTTGAGCTCATCGGCTGCTCCTTTCGCTTCGAACTCGTCCTTGAACTTGTTCACGAAGCTGAGGACCGGCCAGGCGCAGGCTTCACCGAACGCACAGATCGTTCGACCCTGGATGTTGGTCGCGATCCGGGTCAGATACTCAGCGTCGGCTTTGCGGCCCTGCCCATGCGTCAGGCGATGCAGCGCCTTGCTCATCCAGAGCGATCCCTCCCGACACGGCGTGCATTGGCCGCAGCTTTCGTGCGCGTAAAATTCCGCAACATTCGCCAGGCATTCCACCATGTCGCGACTGTCGTCCATGACGATGATCGCGCTGGAACCGGACATCGTCCCGGCTTGCTGTAGAGAATCGAAGTCGTAAGGCAGGTCGAGCAACGGCACGTCCACCTTGGCCATCTGGCCATCAGCACCCTTGCGGTTGAGTTTGAAGACTTCGCCGGCTTTCAGGACTTTGGCCGAGGAACCGCCGGGAATGATCGCCTTGAGTTTGCGTCCATCGCGAAGGCCACGTCCAAAATTTTCGTGCTGGATCAATTCGCCCAGGGTCACTTTGCCCACTTCGATCTCGAAGTAACCGGGCCGTTTGACGTCGCCGCTGAGGCTGACAATGCGGGTGCCGGTGTTGTTGGGTGTGCCCAGCCGCGCATACTCTGCGGCGCCCATCGCCACGATGTGTTTCACATGACACAACGTCTCCACGTTGTTCACGATGGTCGGACACATGTACAGCCCGAGGACAGCCGGAAAATACGGGGGTTTGATGCGCGGGTACGGGCGTTTGCCTTCCAGCGATTCGATCAGGCCGGTCTCCTCGCCGCAAATATAGGCGCCCGCGCCGCGATGGACATAAATCTCGAGGTCATAGCCGCGTCCCAGAATGTTTTTTCCCAGGTATCCAGCCTGGCGGGCTTCGCTGATGGCACGCTCGAGGATCCGCGCGCCTTCGGGCATCTCGCCCCGGATGTAGATATAGGCAAGCTTAACGTCGTTGGCCCAACAGGAGAGGATCATCCCTTCCAGCAGCTGGTGGGGATCCTTGTGCATGATCTGCCGATCCTTGAAGGTGCCGGGCTCGGATTCATCGGCATTGCAGATGAGATAAATCGGTTTCCCGCTGCGCCGATCGACGAGCGACCATTTGATCCCGGCCGAAAACCCGGCGCCACCGCGACCACGCAAACCGGAGGCCTTGACCTCCTCGCGGATCTGCTCCTGCGGCGACATTTTTTTGCCGTCCGGCAAATCGCGCGGGGCCAGCTCGAGCGCTTTTTTCAACGACTCGTAGCCGCCGTGACGGAGGTAACACTCGAGGGTATTCGAGTAGCCGGGGGCGTCAGCGTGTTTGAGGATGAGACGATGCTCTTGGGGCATGAAATTAGTTACGAATTGACGGACGTGTGGAATGGCCTATTCTCCTCGACGCGCGCCACTGCCCGATGGTGTAACGGTAGCACAGCAGACTCTGGATCTGTTTGTCATGGTTCAAATCCATGTCGGGCAGCCAATTCATTTGTTTCTGCATTCCGCCAGGATTTCATCCGCCTTCGCGTGCGACACGCCTTCGTGAAAATCCTCGTTGCACATCATCACGGGAGCCGTGCCGCAACTGGCCAGGCACTCCACAAACTCGACTGAGAACCGTCCATCCTTCGTCGTTTGGATCCCATGGCTGTGCGCGTCCAAACCCAGTTTCGAACAGAAATGTTCGTGCAACTGTTTTGATCCGCCCAGCGCACAGCTCAGGGTGCGACAAACTTTGATCACATGTTTGCCGACAGGTTCCTGGCGGAACATCGGGTAGAACGTGACCAGTTCCTGCATGTGAATGGGCTGCACTTCCAATTTGCGCGCGGTCCATTCGATGGCTTCCTTCGGCAAAAAGCCAAAATGCTCCTGCAATGCATGCAACAGCATCAGCGAAGCGCTGCGCTTCTGCGGATAATGCGTTATCCGCTCGTCAATGTCCGCCTCGAGTTGCGGTGGAACAACAAACGTCATCGGATGAATTTCAGTTTGCTCATGCGCATGGGTGTTTCCATCAACGATCGCATTCTCCCATCACAAAATCGATCGAGCCCAGGATGCTGACCACGTCGCTGATCATGTGTCCGGGCAGCACATGCGGCAGGATGCTCAGGTTGCAAAACGACGGCGCCCGAATCTTCAATCGATGAGGAGTCCCACCGCCGCGGCTGTTGATATAGAACCCAAGCTCGCCCTTGGGATTTTCCGCCGCAAAATAAATTTCACCCGGCGGCGCATTCACCCCCTGGGTCACGAGCATGAATTGATGAATCAATTCCTCCATGCTCGTCATCACCCTGTTTTTGGAAGGCAACACCGTCTTGCCATCCGGAATGTTGATGGGCTCCTTCGACGCGTTGTCCGCTCCGCCCGGCAATTGATCCAGGCATTGACTCAGGATGCGCGCGCTCTGGCGCATCTCTTCCATGCGAACCAGGTAGCGATCGTAACAATCCCCGACCGACCCGCGCGGGATGTCGAACTGCAACCGATCGTAAACCAGGTAGGGATGCGCTTTGCGCAGGTCGAAATCCACCCCGCTGCCGCGCAGGTTCGGGCCGGATAACCCGTAGTCGATGGCGTCCGCTTTCGAGATCACCCCCACGTCCCGCGTGCGATCCACAAAAATCCGGTTCCGGGTGAGCAATTTTTCGGACTCGTCGAAATTGACGGTGACGTCCTTGATGAACTTCCGCAATTGATCCACCCAGCCAGCCGGCAGATCGCGCGACAACCCGCCAATCCGCGTGTAACTCGTGGTAAACCGCGCGCCGGTCAGCGATTCGATCAAGTTATATATCTTCTCGCGCTCCGTGAAGGTGTGCATGAATACCGTCAGCGCGCCGACGTCCATCGCGAAGGCCCCCAAGCCCAGCAGATGGGCCGAGATGCGAGCCAGTTCGCAGCAGATCACCCGGATGTACTGGCAGCGTTGCGGCAGTTGCTGGTCGATGCCCATGAGTCGCTCGACGGCGAGGGCGTAGGCCACGTTGTTGGCCAGCGGCGCCAGGTAATCCAGCCGATCCGTATACGGGATGAACTGGGTGTAGGTCATGCTCTCGGCGATTTTTTCATCACCCCGATGGAGAAACCCGATATCGGGCATCGCCTTGGTGATGATTTCGCCGTCGAGCTCCAGTTGGACCCGCAACACGCCGTGCGTCGACGGATGCGACGGCCCCATGTTGAGCACCATCTTCTCGCCTTCGAGATCCGTGAGCTCGTCACCAGCGGTGGACCGTTGATCTTCGAGTGCTTTCGCCGCCGCAATGCGGGCGGCCGGGTCGCGAAATTCAATTTCTTGGGTGGTCGCCATCAAGCCAAAATCCTTTTCAACACACAGACGCCCAACAACAGCATCCCAGCCGCAACCAGCATTCCCACGCAGCCCTTTCCTTTAGGTGGAGCGGAGAACTTTTCCGGCTCCGTGACATACAGTTTTTCGCCCGTTCTCTCGACATATTGCTTCGCTTCGGCAAGTCCGCACCCGGTCGCCTCGCGCACAAGCTTGATCGCGACGATCTTTTGCGGCGCCCCGGCGTGAATCGCTTCCAGGATGGCCGCCCGTTTGTCCTCAGGAATGTCCAGGTCCATGCCAAATCAATCCGGCTTCCGCACACGCGGCTCGCGGTCTACCGCGTTTCTCGCACCGGCGGATGTCACAAATGGGCCGCCTTCGAGCGGCGCTGGCTTCGAGAATGCCACATCCGGCAGGTCCGTGGGCTTCCCTGCCAATGGGAAATCCTTGCGCAACGGGAAATAGGGATAACCGTCCCACATCAGGATGCGTCGCAAATCCGGATGACCTCGAAAACGGATGCCCATCATGTCGTAAATCTCGCGCTCATGCCAATCCGCCCCACGCCACACAGTCGTCACCGTCGGCAGCTCCGATTTCTCCTCGCTCACATTCACTTTCACCCGGAGATGGCAGCGATGCTCGTATCCGTACAGCTCATAGACGATCGTCCAGCGCGGGTCTGCGCCGTAATTGTCCACGCTGGAAATATCCACCAGGTAATCGAAGCCGAGCGATTGCTTTGCAAACGCGGCGAGTTCCGCGATGCGTTCGGCGTCGGCGAACTGCACGGTGAATTCCCCGCGAAACTCCGCCGGTTCGGAGAGCGAGTCACCGAACTGTGCCTTTAACTTCCGTGCTAAATCCAGGGCGGTCACTGTTTGAAGTTGGGGAGGTATGAGACTTATGGGACCAATACGATTTAAGGAGTGCCGGCTGCGAATGGCATCCCGACTTTTTCCGGCGCCTCGGGGGACGCGAGCCGTTTTGAGATTTCCAGTTCCCGCAGAACCGGTTCGTTGCCGACTTTGGCTTGGAGCTTGATGAGCGCATCGAGCAAGGCCTCGGGCCGTGGGGGACAGCCCGCGATATATATATCCACAGGCACGAGGGTATCGACCCCCTGCACCACGGCGTAGCTGCGATACATGCCGCCTGTGGACGCGCAGGCGCCCATCGCGATGACCCATTTGGGGCTCGTCATCTGGTCGTAAATGCGGCGCAACGCCAGGGCCATTTTGTAGGTGACAGTGCCGGCAACGATCATGACGTCGGATTGGCGCGGGGAAAACCGCATGACCTCGGATCCGAAGCGGGCGATGTCAAACCGGCTGGCGCCAGCGGCCATCAACTCGATGGCGCAGCAGGCCAGTCCCATCGGCATGGGCCAGAGAGAGTTTTTGCGGAACCAATTCAGCGCGGCATCGACGCGCGTAACGACAACATCCCCTTCGATCTTGGAGTTGTAGCCGAGTTCGGTGGTGGTCTGCTGCATAGCGCCGAAAGCCATCTCGTGAAATTGCGGCGGAGCGACGCTAATCGCGGCAGAAAAGAGGGGCAAGGGTAATTTGTGAATTTTTTCACAAGCTGGGCGCGTCAGGGCCACAGGCCCGGGGAGTGCGCCCGTCCCCGGGCGCAGCAATATCCGCACTGGGACGCGTCCTGTTTACTCGGAAGCCCTCGACTTCGATCGTTGCTGCGCCCGAGGACGGGCGCACTCCACCTGCATTGCATGCCCGCGCTCAACAGCTACAGGCCAGCGGCCCAGGTAAGCATACAAATAATTGAAAAGGGCTGAAGGCCCGACCTAACCAAGGGTTGACGCGGATTGGGCCGGAGCCTCCTCACTGCAGAAGGCGGGCCCGGTAAAAGCGTGCAGCGTCTGTCGCGCTCGTGTCTTCGGTAAACGAGACCTCCCCGCTGACGTTTGTGACTGTCGTGCTGGGCAGCCATGAGGTGAAGTTGCTGGAAGTCTCGATCGAATAACGGCGGTTCGGCGCGCCGGTGAGCACAAGGGAAAATTTCCCTTCCGCCGTGATCCGCGGGGATGCCAGGTAAGGCGGTGGAAAAACTGACAGCGTGGCGTTGGAACTGACATAGAGCCCAAAATCGTTGGAGGCCGAAAGGCTGTACTGGCCGGCTTGGCCCGGTTGGACGTTCGAAAGGATCAGCGAGTGCGTCAGGAAACCGGATCCCGAAGTGGTCTGCGTGATGAACGGCGAATTTTGGAGCGGGACCCCATTGAAGAGCCACTGATACGTCACGGGCAGTTCGCCAAACGAGTTCATGAGAAACGTCACTGTCTCGCCGGGAACCGAATTCACATCTGCTGTCATCTTTGACACGAACGGGAGTGAGCCGCAGGAGAGACACGTGATGTTGAAACTGCGAAGGGCGGGGATGGCCGGTGCGGTGGGAGGCGTGGAACCCGTGGTCACGATGAACACGGGCGAAGAACCGCGTGGGACTGATCCTGCGGCAAGCAGGCTGGCCCAACTGGTCAGTGTCCCGCCCACGTTTTTCCAAACGCGCCACTGGATCGAGACCTGCCCTCCGGGCGAAACGCTGGGGATGGCCACGGTGCTGGATTGCACAAACCCGGCGCTGGATCCGGTGAGAAAGGTCGTCGTCGCCACAGGTTGCAACTGGTTTTCCGGCGCCCCGGCCGGTCCGGCCCAGAGTTGCGCAGTAAACCCGGTGCCTGCCAGCGGCAGCCCATGATAGATCGTGAAACCCACGGGCAGGCCGTTGGTGGGGTTGCCTTGAAGTATGGTCCCCGGATTATTCGGTTCACCACCGAAGATCGGCGCGATGAGCTGGCCGGGAATGCGATTGGCGAAAAGGACGTATCCTTGGGCACCCACATCAGGAGCAAAGGCCGCAGAAGCGATGCAGATGCAGGTCGATTGAATCCAGCGGAAGTATTCAGCTTTCATGAGAGGCACATGGCTGAGGTTTTTGGCTTCGTCTAAGTTTATCCGCTTCCCAGCCGGCAAACTCAAGTACAGAAAACAGGATAAATAGGTCGTGTCGGCTTGGCTCTTTCGCGCGCAAAAGTGCGCGCTTAGCGTTTCGGACTGCGCGCGAGGACAGGCCGGTCCTCGGGCGCAGCAACGTGAAGGGGATTGATTGTCTCGTACACGCACAACCCTGGCAGCGCCGGCATCCCTGCGGGCGGGATCCTGTTCCTCGCAGGCACCCAAAGTCGAAACAGACCGCGACAATCCTTGAAGCGATCGCGTCAAGGATTGTCGCGGCTGTTCGTCGGCAACGCAGGTAAGGTCGCGTCAAAAAGCTCGCTCAAACCCCAAGGAACCCAATACCCACGCCGTTAAACCTTCCATCACTGGGTTGGCGGCATGCAAATGACCGCGACAATTCCTGACGCGATCGCGTCAAGGATTGTCGCGGGGTTTCCAGCCAACGCAGAATCGGAAACCCGCCGCCAGGGATGCCGGTGCTCCCAGGCCCTTCGGGTTGGGCCGCATCTTGCTAGCTCGATACCAGTAATGGATCGACTATGATAATGACGGAAAACCAAAATCGTTGGATGGGGCGGACTAAACCGCCGGTTTCACGCAGCAACCCAAAAATCTGTGTCCTAAATTCAGTCAGGCCCCGGACAGTTTCTGGACAATGTCGCTCCGGCAATCCAGGGGCGTTCTGGGTCCTATGGGTGCTTTTGACCCTCGGTTTATCGACTCTCGGGACCAATGCAGCTCCAGCTCCCGCATTGCCGGTCATCACCGCGCAACCTCAAAACCAAATCATCGCCCCCGGCGGCACCGCGACGTTCAACGTGACCGTCGCCGAGGGCAACCTCGTCAGCTACGAATGGTGGAATGAGGCAGGTCCACTGTATCCATCACAGACGGGAAGCACCCTGAGCCTTGCTAATGTTCAACCCTCCGACGCTGGAAATTACAAAGTTCAGGTGCGCAATGCCGGAGGGACGGTGACCAGTTCCAGCGCGTCACTCGTGGTCAACTCGAGCGTTTCCGGAAATTTCTTGATCGCCCGCAAGCGCGTCGGCACCGGCTTGGACCCGGGCGCGAATGTCGATCTCGATTCCGCCGGGAACGTTTATGTCTGCGGCGCGTTCACGGGAACGGCGACGTTCGGTGGCTTCACGCTGACGTCCTCGGGCGGCAGCGACATTTTCATCGCGAAACTGGATCGCGCCGGGAGCGTCATTTGGGCGCGGCGGGCGGGCGGCACGGGCAACGACGCGGGCACCGCCGTGGCAGTCGATCGAATGGGGAACATTCATGTGGCCGGCAGCTTTCAAGGAAACGCCGACATCGGCGGTATCGCGCTGGCCGGAGGAGGCACGGTATCCAGCTGGGTCGCGGTTTTGGATCGGGACGGAAATGTCCGCTGGGCACGCAAGCTCAGCGGGACGGGGGCCGCGCGGGGGCATCGCCTGGCTTGCGATGCCGCCGGCAACACCGTGTTACTCGGCGCCTACTCAGGAACGGTTGCGTCCGGCGAAATCTCCATCGCGAGCACCGGCGAGACGGATGTTTTTCTGGCGAAATTCAGCGCGAGCGGTATGCCGCTGTGGACGAAAAGCTTCGGTGGCGCAGGTTCTGAACAGGGAACCGGGCTGGCGCTCGATCCCACAGGAAACATTTTTCTCACCGGAACTTTTCAGGCCACAGCCCGCTTCGGGACGATCTCACTCGCCGGCGATATAATCTCGCAAACGTTCGTCGTGAAATGCGATCGGGCGGGAATCGTCGCGTGGGCCAACAAAATATCCAACATCGACAGCGACGCGGGAACAACGGTCGTCGCAGAGAACGACGGCAGCTGCGATGTGACGGGCACCTTCTCGGCCCCAACCACGATCGGTCGCACCACGCTGACCAATCGGGAGCCGTCCGATCAGTTTGTCGCGAAATACGACGGCCAGGGTCACGCGTTGTGGGCGGCTCGCGCCGGCGGCGCCGATTCAAAGCTGGGATTGCAACCGTCCGACATGGCGGCAACCAGCGCCTTTGGAAGCGGGGCGTTGGATTGGAACTCCGGTGGACAAGCCGTCGACCTCATCGTCGTACGTTATTCCGAACCGGGCGTGGTGGCTTGGGCCCGGCGCACCGGGGCAAGCCAGGCTTCCTTCAGCCTTGGACTTATAACAGACGGCTCAGGAAAGCGTTATTTGACCGGATTCTTCGAACCGGCTGAGAGCATTCCGGACGCGAGCGTGGCATTGCTCGCACAACTCGCCCTGGCACGCGCCGTTGGACCTTCGCCGCCGCTGATCACGTTGATGCCACAGCCCAAAACCGTGTTCATTGGAAACTCAGCAACCTTCGCCGTCACGGCCACCGGCACGTCCGCCCTGGCCTATCGATGGCGATTCAACGGCACGGAAATTACCGGCGCCACCGGCGCCAGCCTCACCATTCGTAACGCGCGCCTGACGGACGCCGGTTCGTACTCCGTGGTCGCATTCAATGCAGACGGATCCGCGACGAGCAGTGAAGCCCTACTGACAGTGGAATTGCCGCACGACGAAACACCTCCCGCCATCGCCACCAACGCCCTGGTTTTGGCCAAGGGCGGCTATCATGGACTTTTTTATGAGGCCAGTGGAGTGGACCATCCGAGTTCGGGAGGCTTTTCAATAGCGACATTGCCGGGCGGACGATACACCGCGGTATTCACGCCGGGCGGGACCCGATTCACCCTGAGCGGCCGATTTGATCCGAATGGAAATGCGACAAATATCATCCGGCGCGCCGGGACGAATGTGTTGACGGTCGTGTTGCATTTGCTCAGCTCCAACAACGTCGACCAAGTCGTTGGCGAAGTTTCCGGAGCCGGTTGGGTTGCGGAATTGTCGGCGAATCGGGATGCGGCAGTTGTCACAGGTGCTCCCGTTGCGTGGACTGGACGTTACACCCTGGCAATCCCCGGCGAGAACGATTCGTCCGCGGCGCCCGGAGGCAGCGGTTTCGGATCGGCAGTCGTCGATGGGCGAGGACGATTGAGTCTCGTGGCAACTTTGGGCGACGGCACGAAATTCTCCCAGGCGGTGCCGCTTTCCTCGCAAGGACAGTGGCCGCTGTTCGGACGGCTTTACGCGGGCAAAGGCTCGGTGTTGGGATGGGTGGAATTCGCGGATCGACCGACGGACGATTTCCTTGGATTGCTGAGTTGGGTTTCACCGGCGCAACCGAAGCGGCGATTGTATCCGGCCGGCTACGAAGTGAACCGTTCGCTGGTCGGTTCGCGTTATGTGCGTCCGATTCCCAACACAAGTCCAGTCCTGGCGCTGGGTCCGGGGATTCTGCAATTTGAGGGCGGCAACCTGCCGTCGGAAATTGTGAACGACGTGCTGTTGAGAACGAACAACAAGGTGATCAACCTCAGCAGCAACAAACTTTCCCTGAACCTGACGCTCCCCAGCGGGCAGTTTAGTGGACGCGTGGTGGATCCGGTGACTGGAAAAACCATTCCATTCAAGGGAGCCGTGCTTCAAAAGCGGGTGGCTGGTTTCGGTCTGTTCACGGGTACCAACCAAACAGGCCGCGTGGAATGGGGGCCGTAGCAATTAATTCGATTGCGAATGGACGGATGGTAGGGCGCGTCGCTCCCCGCGCGCCGCGAACTTACGAACCGCACTCGCGTGGTGTTCGAACAACATTTCTTGAACGACGGCGCGCGCGGAGCGGCGCGCCCTACCCTTCGCCTGCCACTGCGCTAACTGGTAGGCCAGTAGTTCACGATGGGCTGGTTTTCCAACGCCGCTCTCTCCTCCCATGTTGCTGGTAATAAGGGAGTTGTAAATTCATGAATAGCGGAAGTTGGAAATTCTTCAAATTCGAGTTACCGACGGGCTTGCTGAGACGTTAAAAATGCGTTCTTTGGCGACGGGCAGTTGGGGTGCGGTCGGCAAAAAGTATTGTCAATCAGAGTCCCCTCGTCATAGTCAGCCGGTAATTGAGCCACACGGGCTGCGGACTGAGTCGTTCGACGCCGGCGGTGAGTTCAACACAACCAAACACCCCGCGTAAGTCGCGGGTAGGAAAGGCAAACAGAATGAAGTCCATTACCGCTATCGTCACGGCCCTCGCCCTCTTCGGCAGCGTCGCGCTCGTGAGCGCCGAGTCCTGCTGTGACAAGGCCAAGAAGGAAGGCAAGACCTGCGAGCATCCTTGCTGCGTCAAAGCCGCCAAAGACGGCAAAGTCTGCGAGAAGTGCAACAAGAAGGAAGAAAAGAAGTAATTCGAGCAGATTCCACGGTAGTTCCTTACTAAGAATCTACCAACGGCCGGTTCCCGCCTAACGGGGCCGGCCGTTTTTCATGTACGCACGCCGAAACTCCAGTGAACTCGCCGACGCCTGGGACCGCCGGCATCCCTGCCGGCGCGATCCTGTTCTCTCCAACGCAAACCCAAAATTTGAAACTCGCCGGCAGGGATGCCGGCGCTCCCAGGAGCCCACGAGCTACTAGCACCGCATCAACCAGGTCAAACCCTTCGCCCTTTCGCGGGACATCCCACGGCTCTTAATTCCACGCCACCGTGCCACGCTTGGATTGGAGGCGCTTGCGGGCAGTGTCGATCTTGGCTTTGATCAATTCCCGGTTTTCGTCGCCTTTGGCCGCCAGCTCTTTTTCAAGCTCAGCGATGCGACGTTCATAGGCCCGGAGACGTTCCTCCAACGGGGCATGCAGTTTTTCCAGGCGCTGTTCCAATTCCTCGACTTCCTGCTCGGCTTGCTGCTGGCTGGTGAGCAGGTCGCTGCGCTGGTGCATCAGCTTTTGCAGCAGCTCGCCCATCATCCATCGGGCGAGCTGGGGCATCATGCGAGACTTCAACAAGGCAGTCGCCTTGGCAGCGCGGGCCTCCGCCGCCAGCGCTCGCGCTTTCCACAAGGCTTCTTCACCCGATTCCGCATCAACCGGCATCAGAGCGAACGAAGGCTCCGGGGCCGGATTATCCGCATTTTGAATCCGCCTGCGGATCCAAGGCCAGCTATACCAACACACAAAACAGACGACGGACGCGAGGTTCAGGCAGAAGACCAACCGGTGTGTTGAAGTGCCTCCGAAGGTAGTCGAATCATCTTGGGAGGCCCCGAACGCGCTCGTCGACAATCCGCATAACAACACGCCGATTGCCAGGCGCAGAATCGGAGGTGGCCAACCGAACGGAATCGAGACAACAGATCTGATGCGCCCACCGATACAGCGCTTGTTCCCACGACGCAAGACAGGAACATCGTGCTCCGATTGGGAGCGGTAGGACGCTAAACGAGTATCGGCCTTTGGCCCTCGATATGCCGGCCCCACAAAGAAAGTTGCTGAATTCATTCCCCATTCAGCTAGGGTGCGGGCGAGCTTATGGATATCCAGATCGCCGTCCTTTGCGACGCGGCCACCGATAACAACGGGAAATTGAACCTGCTGGGGACGTTCGACACGATCTTCACCAGCCAATTGCCGGCCATTCACCCGCAGTGCTCCATCGCCTTGCGCATGACCTTCAACAAAGTCGAAGAGGGCCATCACAAGGCAAAACTCAATTTCGTCGACGAAGACGGCAAATCCGTCATGCCGCCCATAGAAATGCCGGTCGACGTGCAAGTCCCCGAGGAAACGATCTTTCTCTCCAGGAATTTCATCGTGAACATCCAAAAGTTGAAGTTCGAGAAGGAGGGGCTCTACTCGATCGACATCGCGGTGGACGGACGACAGGAAGGCAGCATCCCGCTCCTGGTGCGTGTCATGCCCAAACAATCCCAGCCCCCGGCCGGTTCCTGAACATGAGCTTTGCGGCCCTTGCCGAACGTCAGGACGCCATACGGCTCATTCAACGCAGCCTCGAAAACGGGCGCCTCGCCCATGCCTACCTCTTCAACGGAGCCGACCTCGACGAACTGGAAACGATCGCCCGCACGTTCGCCAAAACCCTCACCTGCGAGAATCCGCGGCGTTCCGGCGGCGGCCCAGCCGTGGATTGCTGCGACGCCTGCGTCAGCTGTCGAAAAGTCGACGAAGGGTTGCATCCGGACGTCATCCCCCTGCGTCCCGAGTCGAAGCTGCGCCAGATTAAGATCGAACAGATCCGTGACCTGCTCGACCGTCTGTATCTCAAACCAACCCAGGCTCCGTACAAGGTCGGCATCATCGTGGGGGCCGATCGGCTGAATTCCAATTCCGCCAATGCATTTCTCAAGACACTGGAGGAACCGCCCGCCGACGTGGTGCTGCTGTTGTTGACCACCGATCCGCAACGGCTCATCGAAACGATTCTTTCCCGGTGCCAACGGCTGGATTTCTCCGGCGAAAACCTCCGGCACCGGAACCCCGCCATGCTCGCCTGGCTCCAGGAGTTTAGTGCCGCCGCCGCGGCACCCCAAAAAAGCCTGTTGAGCCGCTATCGGCTCCTTTCCGTGCTGATCTCGAAACTCACGGCCGCCCGGGAATCGATCGAGGAAACCCTGACGAAACGGTCGCCGCTGGAGAAACACGACGACATCGAGTCGAACTTGAAAGAGAAATGGGAAGAGGAATTGACGGCTGCCATCGAGGCCGAATACCGCAGGCACCGTGGGGATTTGCTGGCGGGTTTGCAGTGGTGGTTGCGCGATGTCTGGCTTCAGGCGTTAAAGCTCGGAGACACCCTGCTGAGTTACCCGGAGCTGGCCGATGCCTCCCGCACCGTGGCCGCGCGCCTGAACGAGCGCGAGGCCACTGAGAACCTCCAGCTTATCGAACAAACGCAACGGTTGCTCCACTCGAACGTCCAGGAATCGCTCGCACTCGAAGTGGGCCTGCTCAAGCTCCGCCTCTAACCCGTCTCCAACCCCCGATGAGGAAGCCTCCGCCGCAACCTTCCCCCGGCGAGGCGATGACCTCCGGGCGCGACAAAAGCGCGGGCTTGCCCGTCCATAGCCAGGCGACGGCGGGCCTCCTCTTCGGCCTCTGGCTGGCCTTGGTCCCCGTAAAGTTTGGAAACCCGGTCATTTTCGGACACTTGCTCACTGCGCCCCAGAGCTTTTCAGAATTGCTGCTGGGCGCATGGCCCGTTGCCTGGACCTTGGGCGCTCTCGGCGTCATCGCCGCCGCAACCACGCTCGTCTGGGCCTGCCCGTCCATAGCGAGGCGACGGCGGGCCCAACGCTCCCAGCTTCCACACTGGGTTTCTGCCGCGTTGCTGATTTGGTTTGGTTGGACCCTGCTCAGCGCGACACGCACAGTGGACCCCAAGCTTACCCATCCCACCCTGATTCAGTTTACAGGTTGCATCCTGTGTTTTGCGGCAGGACTTTTTGGGTTAAGCAACCTGCGGGATTGGCGCCCGGTCTGGGCCGGACTCATCGTCGGCATGGCGATTATCCTGGGAACCGCCTTGGATCAACATTTCGGCGGCCTCGAAGCGACCCGTCGCTGGTTCGAGCAACAATCCGGTGAAATTCGTGCCCGGCTCGACACCCCTGAATTCCGCCAAAAAATCCTGAGCAATCGCGTGTTCGGCCCGTTCGTCTATCCCAATGCGCTGGCAGGAGCGTTGCTGCTGTTGTTCCCAGCCAGCCTGACAGGAATTCTCAAACTCGGCCGAAGCCGCGTTTTCAAATGGGTGCTGGGAGGATTGCTCTCTGCCGCCAGCCTCGGAGCCCTCTATTGGTCGGGCTCAAAATCCGGATGGCTCATCGCGCTCCTGATGGCCACTCTGGCCCTCTGGCGGTTGCACGCGAGTGCTCCTTTCAAACTGGCGCTTCTGGTCGGCATGTTGGGGCTGGGAATCGGGGCTTTCTACGGAAAGCACAGTGGCTATTTTGACAAAGGCGCCTCCAGCCTTTCCGCCCGATTCGATTATTGGCGGGCGGTTGCCCAAATGATCCGCGCCCGTCCCGTACTCGGATATGGTCCGGGAACTTTCCAACGCCAATATGCAGTCCTCAAACGCCCCGAAAGCGAAATGGCGAAATTGGCCCACAACGATTATTTGGAGCAAGGCTGCGACTCGGGCTTTCCAGCGATGGGCGCGTTTACCGTCTTCCTCTTCGGGTCAGTTTTCTGGCTTTATCGTCGCAGAAACCTCTCAGGACCCCACTTTGCCCTTTGGTTGGGTGCTTTTGCGTATGTCATCCAAGGACTGACCGAGTTTGCCCTCTATATCCCTGGGCTGGCTTGGCCCTTTTTCCTGTTCCTGGGTTGGCTCTGGGGGGCCAGCCCTGAGCTTGTCGAAGAGTCCCCCCTCAGCCCGTCGAAGAAGGGAACGCACTCGAATGAATTCGACACTCCAAGCAGCCCTTCCTAACCTGACCCGCAGCTGCCATGAAAATCCTCTTCCTCAATGGACCGAACCTGAACCTGCTGGGAACTCGCGAGCCGGAAAAATACGGCGCCCAGACATTGTCAGAGATCGAGGCTCTCGTGCGAGCCCGGGCCAAAGAACTCGATGTTCAGGTCGAATTTCGTCAATCCAACAACGAAGGAGAGCTGGTGGATTGGATCCAAAAGGCCAAAGGAACCGCCGACGCTTTGGTGATTAATGCCGCCGCGTATACTCATACTTCGATCGCGCTTCGAGATGCCATCGCCGCGATCTCGGTGCCCGCAATCGAAATCCACCTCTCCAATATCCACGCGCGGGAAGCGTTCCGGCACACGTCATTGATTGCTGCGGTCTGCCGTGGGCAAATTGCTGGATTCGGCCATTTTTCGTATATTTTGGGTTTGGAGGCGGCCGTTAACATTAACAGGACCTAAAAACTTTGGTTTTTCCGGTTTCTGACGATGCTGTCATCGGAACGGTTAATCGCTTTACCGCTTGACGGTCCACACCGCCGCTCATAGCCTGCGGCGTTCGGATTGTTTAAGCAGTGTCGTAAAGTTCGTCACTGCTTTTTTGCTTAAATGAACCCAGTTTCAACTCTGAATCCTGCTCTCGGCCAACCACGGAGGCTCATTTGGACCTAAAGGACATCAAAGCCATCATCGATCTGATGAAAAAGAACTCTATCGGCGAGTTCGAATTGGAACGGCAGGATTTCAAGATCCGCCTCAAACGAGGCATGACCGGGCCGGTCGTTATCGCTGAAGAAGCCCAATCGCCCACCCTCGTCTCGGTTGCACCCGCTCCCTTGTCCCTGCCGACCGCGGCCCCCTCAAACGGGCCCGCTGCAGCCGGCACTGCGGAGATCAAATCCCCAATGATCGGCACTCTCTACCGCGCACCCTCCCCCGATGCGGCCAATTATGTCGAGATCGGCTCGGAAGTCGGCCCCGACACCGTCGTTTGCCTGATCGAAGCCATGAAAGTCATGAACGAGATCAAAGCCGAACAACGCGGGGTCATCACCGAAATCCTCAGCGAAAATGCCAAGCCCGTCGAATTCGGCCAACCCCTGTTCAAAATCCGACCGCTCTGATGCCGTCAGCTTGAAACCCGAAACCCGCCTGCGCGGCCGAAGCCGCTTCGGCGCGGCGAAGGCCCGAAACCCGGAACCCGAAACTCCTACATGTTTGAGAAAATCCTTGTCGCCAATCGCGGCGAAATCGCCGTCCGCATTCTTCGCGCCTGCAAGGAACTCAACATCCGCTCCGTAGCCGTTTACTCGGAGGCGGACGCCAGCTCCATGCACGCGCAAATGGCCGACGAAGCCATCTGCATCGGTAAAGGCCCCTCCAGCGAGTCCTATCTCAAGATCGACCGCATCATCTCGGCCGCCGAAATCACCGACGTCGACGCCATCCACCCGGGTTATGGGTTCCTCAGTGAGAACGCTCACTTCGCTGATGTTTGCGAATCCTGCAACATCCGGTTTATCGGCCCCAGCGGCCGGGCGATGAACGCCCTCGAAGATAAGGCGGTGTCCCGGGCCCTGGCCAAAAAGGCGGGTGTGCCCATCCCGCCCGGTTCAGAGGGAAACGTGGAAAATGAACAGGACGCTCTGACCACCGCCCGCAAGATTGGGTATCCGGTCATCATCAAAGCCATCGCCGGCGGCGGCGGTCGCGGCATGCGGGTGGCCCACAACGACATCTCCCTGGTCAAAGGCTATCACACAGCCCGAACCGAGGCGGAAAAGGCCTTCGGCAATTCCAAGGTTTACATCGAGAAATTCATCGAAAACCCGCATCACATCGAGATTCAAATCCTCGGGGATGCCCGCGGGAATGTCGTTCATTTGGGCGAACGCGATTGCTCCATCCAACGGCGCAACCAGAAGCTCATCGAGGAAACTCCCTCGCCGCTCATCGAGAATAAGTTCAAGAAATTACGCGAAAAACTCGGCAAAGCCGCCATCCGCATCGGCGAACTCGCCCATTATACCAACGCCGGCACCGTCGAGTTCATCGTCGACGATCATGGCAATTTCTACTTCCTCGAAGTCAACAAGCGCATCCAGGTCGAGCACCCCATCACCGAAGAGGTCACCGGCATCGACCTGGTCAGAGCCCAGATCATGATCGCCATGGGCGAACCCCTCAAATTGACCGAGAAAGACATCCATTTCCGAGGGCACGCCATCGAATGCCGCATCAATGCCGAGGATCCCTTCGACGATTTCCGCCCCTGCCCCGGACGCATCGAGATGTATTACGCCCCGGGCGGACGCGGCGTGCGCATCGACAGCCATGCCTACGCCGGGTATACGATCCCGCCCTTTTACGACTCGATGATCGGCAAGCTCATTACGTACGGAAAGGATCGCCGCGAGGCCATGGACAAAATGAGCCGCGCCCTTTCCGAGTACATGCTGACGGGCATCAAAACCACCATCCCGTTCCAGCAGGCCATTCTTCAGGACCCCAACTTTCGGCGCGGGGTCTATTCCACAAACTTCGTGGAAAACCTCCTGGGCGGCGCCCGCCGCGAGCTCATTGAGGAGAAAGCGTAATCAGTAACCACAGGGGTCAGGGGCATTACTCCCATTGATCGCATTCCTCCTATTCCCTCCCCCACCGCCCGCCCCTTCACTCCTTGAGCTTCTCCCGCCCTGCGAAACCCGTGTCGAGGTCGTGCCAGTGTTCGATATCCTCCTCGTCCTGTTCCCAGCAGAGGAACACCTCGCGTCCGCCCAGGATGGCAGGGAAATCGATCAACCCGCGCTGGAGGTCCTTGACCTGGATTTCGCGCTCATGAAATTCCAGGAGCAATTTCTGCATCCGGGCGAGGTTTTCGAGCCAGTCGTTGACCGCTGAACCGCCCAAGTCCGCGCCAGCGGCCAGCTGCGGGCCCACACGTTCGTCATGACGCGCCGTACGTTGGCGGGCGCGGTTAAGCCCTGCCAGCCAGAGACGAATCTGAGGCAGCAACGCCCGCGCTTCCTCCACCGTGTAATGCTTTTTAAACTGCCTGCTCATGCTCACCATCACTGCCTGCTGATCACTGATTACTGATTACTTATCCCGCGGCGCAGCATTGAGCTTGCGCTGGATCTCCTCCTTCGGATCGATCGAATACGCCTTTTGAAATGCCTGCCGCGCCTGGTCGGATTTGTGCAAGGCCGAATAGATGTCGCCCAGATGCTCATATAACGTGGCATCGGGTTCCTCATTGTTGTCGATGGCCTTTTGGATGTAGCGCAACGCCTCCTGGGGCTTGTCCAGTTTGTAGAGCACCCATCCCAGGCTGTCGAGGAAAGCGGAGTTCTTCGGATCCAATTTCACCGCCTTCTCAATCATCTCGCGGGCCTCCTGCAGGTTCTCGCCACGATCGGCCCACATGTAACCCAGGTAATTAAGCGCCTCGGCGAAATCGGGCGACAACGCCAGGCTTTTCCGGAAATAGGCCTCGGCCTCCTTGAAGTTCTGGGCCCGCTCGTAGGCTGAACCCAGTTGGAAGTAAAAGGTGTGGGTCAGCCGGTTCGTCTCCTTGGCCCGGGCAATCACCTCCGCCGCCGTAAAGGATTTCAGCGCGTTCGTCGGATCCTTCAACTGCGAGTACGCCAACCCTGTGTAAAACTCGCAAATAAATGCCTGCGGAAACTTGCTGCGCGCCTTCGCCAGGGTCTCGAGGGCCTCCTCCGGTTTCTTTAAATTGATCTGCGCCGCCGCCAAATCGTGATAGGCAGGCTCGAAGCTGGAATCGAACCGCAAGACCTTCGCCAAATACTCCGCGCCTTCCTTGGATTGCCTGTCCTCAAACAGCAACGTCCCCAACAGATAATTGAACTGCACGCTCGTCGGGTTGTCCGCCGCCAGTTTGCGCAGATGAATGATGGCGTTGGTGCGGTCCTGCTGACGGATCAGCATCTCCACCAACCGCTCCCGCACCCCGGGCAATTTCGGCAGGCGTTCCAGCAATTTGGCGTAAATCTTCGCCGCCGCCGCGGTGTCAGCGAAAAAATTAAACCCATCCCCAAGTCGCTGCAGCAGCACCGGGTTCGTCGGTTGCATCGCCGCGCCACGCTTAAATGCATCCAACGCCGGTTTTCGCACCAAATCCATCTTCCCGGCCCGCGCAAACAAAATGTAGGTCTCCCCCAGCTCCGTCCAATACAGCGGATCCGCTGAGGGCCGTTTGGCGGCCTCCTCCAAAACACGAATTCCCTCCTCCGTCTGGTTGTTCTGGAGGTACAACTGGGCCAGGTATTGGTAGCCTGCGAGATTATCCGGGTTCTTTTTGATCGCCTTGCGATTGGCGCCAATGGCCAGGTCGCGCTTGCCGGCAATGGAATACGCCAGGCCAAGTCGTGCCAGGATGGCCGCGCTGGCATCCGGCAGCGCCGCCGCTTTGTTGAGAAGCTCAATGGCCTTGTCGGCCTTTTTCAGCTTCAGCAGCCGCGTGCTGGTCTCAATCACCAAATCCTCGTTGCCAAGATCCGCCACCGCCGCTTCAAAGAATTCCTCCGAGGCTTTCTCCGGTTCGTCGTTCAGTTCCAGCAACACCGCCGCCGCATAATGGGCATGCGATTCCGTCCGGGCCGCCACGGCGTCCGGCGAATAATCGTCGCGCGGACCCGCCGCCGATGCGGTATCTGGGCCTGAGGCCCGGCGGGACCCGGACGTGGCAGTACAGCCAGCAAGCAGGGCAAGCCCCCCTGCCAGCAGTACCGCTCCAATGTGTTTGCGCGACATGAGGGAGGATACAAGGAAACCAACCCGACGCAACCCGCTCCGGGTCGCCGAAAAACGTCCCGCCGGCGCGGCAGAATGGCGAACTCTACTTCTGCCAGGTTCGCTTCTTGTGCCGGTTGGCACGGAGCTTCTTGCGCCGCTTGTGTTTGTTGATTTTTGCTTTCCGACGTTTCTTGATGGAACCCATAGGTTGCTTGATGTGTTGCGCGGTCAGTATACGACTTTGTTTAAAGGGTATTCAATGATTCCTTCGGCCCCCGCCGCTTTGAGTTGCGGGATCAATTCGCGGACAATGTGTTCCTCGATGATCGTTTCCACGGCCACCCAGCCGTCCTGGCTGAGATTCGAAATGGTCGGGCGCCTCAGTGCCGGCAGGGTGGCCAACAGCGGCGCCAAATTCTTTTCCTCTATGTTCATCTTCAGGCCCACCTTCGTCTCCGCTTCCAGCGCTCCTTTGAGCAACAACGCCATGGTCTCAATCTTCCGGCGTTTCCACTGGTTTTTCCACGAGTCGTGATTGGCTATCAGCCGCGGAGTCGAGGTCATCAGCTCGTCCACGATTCGCAGCTTGTTTGCCCGCAACGAGGAGCCCGTCTCGGTGATCTCCACAATCGCGTCCACCAACTCGTGCGCCTTGATCTCGGTCGCTCCCCAGGAGAATTCGACCTCCGCCTTCACCCCGTGTTTGCGCAGATATTTCTTCGTCAGATTCACCACCTCGGTCGCGATCCGTTTGCCCTTTAGATCCTTCACGGATCGAATCGGCGAATCCTCCGGCACCGCCAAAACCCATCGGGCCGCTTGGCGCGTGGCTTTGCTGAACAAAAACTCGCCCACCTCATGGACGTCCGACCCATTTTCATGCACCCAATCATGCCCTGTGATGCCGCAGTCCAGGTAGCCGTGCTCCACATACCGGCTGATTTCCTGCGCCCGGATCATCCGGATCTCCAGTTCCTTGTCGTCCACATACGGAATGTAGGAGCGGCTGCTCACCGAGATGTTCCAGCCGGCCTTGGCCATCTTTTCCAGGGTGGCTTCCTGCAAACTGCCTTTCGGCAGTCCGAACCGTATTTTGTTTGGCTTTTCGAGGCTCATCCAGCAATTGGCAAAAACTTCATGCCCGCGTTTCTCCCGCGGCCCGGCTGATCTGCCATGCCCGCGCGTCCAAGGCGATGTTTTTTCTCCACTTTTCCGTCACCCCTTTAATCCTAATCAAAGAGCCATAGCCGACCGTGACGTGGGTGAGCGCTGTTTTCTCCCTCTCCTCCATCGAATGGAGGAGAGGGAGAAAATCGGGGCAATGTCAGGCTCCCAGCAGGTAACACTCTCGCCACTTGTTGACGCCTTGAGGGAAACCTGTCACGAAAAACGCCCATGCCCCGTCCCTCCATGCGCTGCTGCCTGCTCGCGGCGCTGTTGGTCGCTTTCCATTTGTCCACTCCCGCCGCCTCCCTCGAACGACTCGCCTTCAACAACCCCGACCTTCATGTCGACCTCGGCGCTGGACTCTGGGCCACTCCGATTCCTTGGGATGCGGATGGCGACGGCGATTTCGATTTGATCGTCGTTTGCCACGACAAACCGTATCAAGGCACTTACCTGTTCGAGAACCTATTGTTGAATTCTTCCAACGCGAATTTTCTCCGCCAGATGAATGCACGCGACGGAAAATGGTTTTTCCGGAACGAAGGCCCGTTGCATGCCCAAAACATCGAAGGCCACGATGTCAGCCCGGCCGTCACGGATTTCAGCGGCGATGGAGTCCTGGACTTCCTGGGTGGCGCGGAGGATGGCCATTTTTATTTCATGCGCAATCCGCGCCATTGACATGCACACCGACTCGAACCCGGCCGGCAAATCCCCCTTGCGCACCGCCTGGCTCATGGTTGCCCTGCTGGTTCCCGTGGCGCTCCTCAACTACCTCGACCGCCAGATGCTCGCGGCCATGAAGTCGTCGATGACGGCAGACATTCAGGATGTCGCCACAAAAGCCCACTGGGGCATCGTCCTGGGTTCGTTCAAATGGGTTTATGCCTTGCTCAGCCCGGTGGGCGGTTACCTCGCCGATCGTCTCAGCCGCCGGCATCTCATCTGCCTCAGTCTGTTCGTCTGGTCGGCGGTGACCTGGGCAACCGGCCATGTGACCAGCTTCAATGAACTGATCGCTGCCCGGGCCCTCATGGGAATCAGCGAGGCCTGTTACATCCCCGCAGCGTTGGCGCTCATCGCCGATTTTCATTCGGGCGAGACGCGCTCGCGGGCGGTGGGCATCCATCTGATGGGCATTTACGCGGGCATCATCCTTGGCGGATTTTCCGGTTACGTTGCGCAGAGTCCCTCGTTGGGCTGGCGATTCGCGTTCAACGCCTGCGGCGTCATCGGCATTCTCTACGCCATTCCGCTCTTTGCCTGGCTGCGCAACCCGCCCCGGGCGCTCGACGAGCAGCCCAAACCCTCGCCGTTCGTCGCCATTCGCGAGCTCTTCACCAATCCCGGGTTCATCCTGCTCGTGCTGTACTTCACCCTCCCTGCCCTGGCGGGCTGGGTGGTGAAGGACTGGATGCCGGACATCCTCAAGGAACGATTCAGTCTCGGGCAGGGCCACGCCGGAGTCTCGGCGGTCCTGTACGTCCAACTCGCGTCACTTGTGGGCGCCGGGTTGGGAGGCTGGTTGGCTGATCGCTGGATGCATCGAACCCCGCGCGGACGCATTTTTGTCAGCGCTCTCGGAATGATTTTATTCCTGCCGGCGCTGTTCGGTGTCGGCAACGCGGGCACACTCGTCCTCGCCGTCGGTTTCCTCATTCTCTTCGGATTGGGCTGGGGATTCTTCGACTGCAACAACATGCCGATCCTCTGCCAGATCGTGCGTCCCGAGCTGCGCGCGACCGGTTACGGTTTCATGAACCTCGTCAGCATCAGTTGCGGTGGGTTCGCCGACTGGGGATTCGGCGCATTGCGCGACCACGGCGTTCCGCTGCATCTGATCTTCGGCGTCTTCGCCGGGGTCGCTCTCCTCTCCTTGTTCATCGTTCTCTGCATCAAACCTTCCCAGGAATGCTCGCCTAAAGACGATCGCGTCCTGTAAGCCGGGTCCCCTGACCCGGAGTCGGATTGGGACGCTCACCTCCTTCGTCGGAAACTTCGTCGGAAACTTTGTCGAGTTTTTGGTCCATCAAATGACCAACTGCTCAACCTAAACAGATTCAGATGGCCAAGCCGATTTTGGGTCGACAAAGTTTCCGACAAAGTTTCCGACAAAGGCGTCCTCTAGCCGCCGGATATTCCCACCGGCCACCTTCATGCGGCCCTCCGAGACCAGCAGAACAACAGCGCCACGCACAGGCACACCCCAACCCATCGCATCGGCCCCTGCACGAAGACCACCGTCCCGTTCACGATCATGAACAGGAAAAAACAACGCACACCCCAGGTCACCCAGCGCGGGCGATCTCGATAGCCGCGTGATCCCCACCACGACCATGTCACCTCCCCCAACCAGACAAGTGCAAACAGGTAATTGACATACAGACCGCCACCCCAACTCCGTCCCAACAACGCTGCGGTCTGCCGCGCCGTCTCCGCGTAGGCCGCCGCGTGGCTCCAGCCATGGTAAAACTGAAACGCACACGCGACGTGCACAAGGAACGTGGCGCACCCCAGGCTGTTCCACCAACGACTGGCATTGCCTGTCGTGATCCGGGTGGCGCGCTGGACCACCCGGTGGATTTCCCCCGCTGCATACAGCCACAAGGAGACCCACGCCGTGCCGCGAGTCAGGAATTCGTCCGTACCGGTTGCTGGGTTCATCGTCTTATGATCCTGCCAAACAGGATTCTGCCTCCCATCGCCCGGCGACTCCAGTCTGCGCTACCAGGACGCGTGCGCCATGCGGCTTGAAAATTTGAAAATCGCGCCGTTGACAAGCCGGCTCGTTTCGCTATCGTGCGCGCTCCTTTGATTTGACGACCGATTAACGATTTATGCCGAATACCAAGTCCGCCGAACGCCGCGTGCGCAGCAGCGAACGCAAACGTCTGCACAACCGCAGCATTAAGGCCCGCCTTAAATCCCTGGAACGCGCCTACGAAGACGCCATCAAGAGCGGCAAAAAAGAAGATGCCACCGCTGCCTTTCGCAAGGTCAGTTCCGCGTTCGACAAAGCCGCCAAAACCGGCGTCATCCACAAGAGCAAAGCGAACCGCAAGAAATCCCGCCTGAACGCACAGCTCTCAGCCCCACCGCCCGCCACCGCGAAGGCTCCCGCCAAAAAAGACTAATCACTGTTCGCTGTACAAGTTTCTGGGCGTTCCTCAAGGAACGCCCTTTTCATTTTCCGCAAGTCCCGGCGGGACGAAAGACCACACGCATCCATATCCATCCATATCCATCCATATCCCCTCCATCCGTGGTTTAATTCCCCTCCTCCCCTCCATCGTTCCGGCTTAAGGCGTCCCCGGAAGGAAGCTCTTCGAAAGCCCCCGAAGCGCCGTGCGCGCATCATCCACCACCAAACGAAATTCACCTTCCAGTGGCCCATCCAGTCTCGCATCCAAGGCCCGCACCGCCTGCTCACCCGAAATCCCCCCCAAACCCGCAAACACACGGCCGCCAATTTGAACCCGTTCCGGAGGCGATCCGGACGTCAGCTTCTGCCCCCCTCCATCATTTCGGGATTGCAGGGCCAGGACACTGATAAGCACAGCTGCAGTTGCAGATGCCCAACCTGCAACGCGTAACCCCGACGGAGACGGAGCTGGACGTGTATCGAGATTCGCCAGAATTCGATCATGTAGAAACCGCGGAACTTCGGGCGCGGCGGCGTCACTCGATTTGACCATCAAGCGCGCGGCGATTTCGCGCTCGCGCTCGTAGGACGCCCGGCACCGGGCACAACCCGACAGATGACCCGCAGTCCACCCAGCCGGAGTCCTCCCATCGTCCAAACAGCGGGCGGCATTCCAGCGACACAACAAGCAGGAGAGAGAGTTCATGGCTTATGCAGGTGGTTGTTCTTTTTCATTCAGCAACGTGGCGAGGGCAGTGCGTCCTCGATGCAGTAGGACACGGACACGGATCGGATTGGTCCGCATGACGCGCGCCGATTCCTCCACCGAAAACCCTTCACCATACCGAAGCCATAGGGCTTCGTATTGCGCGGGCTTGAGTTGCCGCGCGAGCGCCCACAGCGACGCGCGTTCCTCGTTGTTCTCAAACACTTGCGCCGGCGTCGTTTCATCGATTTCCTCCGGCACCTCGGAGTTGGATTCGTGTTTCCGCGCCCGGAAATGGTTCAGCGCGGTGCGCCGGGCGATGATGAACAGCCACGCATTGAAAGACCCGCTCGCTTTGAACCGGCCGATGCCCCGCCATGCCTTGACGAATGTGTCCTGCGTCAGGTCCTGGGCATCATGCGAGTGGCCGGTCAGTTTCGCGAGATAACTGAAGATGCGCCCCTCAAACTGCCGGACGAGTTCGCCAAATGCCTCCCGGCTGCCATGCCGGCTCCGCTCGATGAGCTCCTCCGAGACTGCATCATTCGCATTGGCACGCGCGCCCGACTCCGCCGCTGGCATGGGCTCAACCATGGCAGGACATATCATCGCGGTTTTTTCCGCAGGAATCGGATTGGGCCATGTGGCCTGCGCGCTTGTATTCATTGCACACGGGCAGCCTCCGTCAGCGTGAACGTTTTTTCAATTCTCCCTCGACATGGGAGATAATGTTGGTCACCGGCAACTCGATGGTCACATTCACAACGGAATCGCTGGTCGACACATTGACCGCTTGGGCCAGGCGCGCGAGGTCCTTGTTGTTCTCCTGGTTCAATGCCGCCAGCGCGACGAGCCCTTGAAACACCTGGGATATTTTTGCTGTGGCTTCGCCGTCCTTGGCGCCCAGGGCCAGTTGAAGAAAAACGCGTCCGGCTTTTTCCCCCACCACAAGCTGGCCGCCGGTGGAATTCTTGAGCACCCTTGCCTGCGGCGGCAGCTTTCCGATGTCGTTAAATCCATCTGCCAGCGCCAGGAAGAAGAACGACGAGGGCGCCTGTGGAAAGGCGGAGAACGTTTTCGACGCTGCCAGGTTGGAGCCCTTTCCATCGAGAACTTCAAGCGCCTCCATCAGTTTTGTCTTCGACTTGCTCAACACCAGCGTGCCTCCCTTTCCGGTGGAACCGAACACCTCTTTCTTCAGCACGTACATCGTTTTCCCATCCTCCTTCGTTTTCTTGAGCTGTCCGCCCCCTTCGCCGCCCGCCGCCTCGAATTTGCCGATCAACTGATCGAGCATCGCCGGCAAATCCTGGGCGCTCTTTACCAACAAAACCCCCGAGACATCGGCGCGCTCGTCAAAACCCGACCCGAAAACCGTAAACGACTGGAATTTTCGCCAGTCGAGTTGTATGCCGTAATACTTCTTCAGATCCGCCAGCGGACTGACCAGTTGCTTGCCCAATTCGTCCGCCAGGAACCCGCCAATCTGCGTCTGCAACCCATTCTCGATGTCCAGATGCAGCAGCCATTTTACGCCGGCCGGGATTTGCTCCTTCTTGAGAGGGTCGGCGTTGGCCCCGAACACGACCATCCAGCTCAACACCAGGAACGCCAGGAGTTCTTTCATGCCTCTAATTCACCGGATCCGGGCAAAAAGTTACAACTTAAACCTGCGAAACTGCGCCTCCTCTTGTCGCGGAGGGACAGTGGAGAATAAGCCCGGCGTTTCAACGCCGGGTTGGAGCCCAAATGCTCTTCAGTCCCGAGGTGACGGCCGAGACTCCAAACACGGTTCATCACATCCCGACCGTCGGCCGTCCCTTCGGGACTTTCACCAATCGTCGACTTTTCCCGGCGTTGAAACGCCGTATCTGTTTAGCGCGCGCGGGCGTTGCAGGCGGAGTGCGCCCGTCCTCGGGCGCAGCAACGTGCGTCGGAGAGGCGTGTGAATATTTCGGACACCCTCGTGTTCGGCTGTTGCTGCGCCCGGGGACGGGCGCACCCCGTCACGCTAAACGCGTACGAAACGCCGGGCTATTATCACGTTGTCCCTCCGGGACGAAGAATTCGCAGCCGGAAATCCAAACACCTACTTTGCCCCAGGCTGGTATAGCGCCGCGCCTTTGGCGCTTAGAGGTTCTACTGGCACCTCGGGCAAAGGCCGAAGAACTCAAGCCGATGGGTGACCGACTTAAACCCATTCCGGCGGGCGATGCGCTTCTCCAGTTCCAACGGAAAACAATCCTCGATCTCCACAACCTGCGAGCAACCCCGGCACACCAAATGATGATGATGCCCGTCGTCGCCCTCCTCGAGTAATTCAAATCGCGCCCCGCCCCGCTCAAAATGAAATCGTTTCACCATCCCCATTTTTTCCAGCAGGTGCATCGAACGATACACGGTCGCCAGATCACAATCGCCCCGGTTAAGTGCACCGAAAATCTCCCGGATGCTCAGCGGATGCGGGTGCTGCCGCAAAATGCCCAGAATCGCCTGGCGCGGTCCCGTCACCTTCCGCGACTTACGCCGCAGGCGCTCCGATAATTCAGGCAACCCGACGCGTTCCGCGACATGACGATGGGAGCCATTCATGATCAGCGCGCGGACTGGGTTTGAGCCGCGGCACTCGCGCGCAGACGTCCCGCCACCAATGTCACCACAAAGAGCCCGATGCACATCAACACAATCGCGGCGCCGCAAGGCACGTTGAGATGATAGGCGAGCACCAACCCGCCCAGTCCACCCGCCAGGCCCGCCGCCATGCTCAGCAGAATTTGCTGCCGCAGATTACGGCTGAGATTCGACGCCGCCGCCGGCGGGATGACCAGCAAGGCCGTCACCAGGATCACCCCCAGCAACCGGATCGTCAGCGCAACCGTCAGCGTGAGCACGAGCACAAACGCGTAGTTCAAATACCGGACCCGAATCCCGCAAACCTGCGCCATTTCCTCGTGGGCCGTCAGCAGGCTCAACGGGCTCAGCATCCGGAAAACGCCGACGACCACGACCACGCACAATACCGCGGCCTCCCAAACTTCAAGCCAGCCCACCGCCAGGATGTCCCCAAAGAGAAACCCATTCAAAACGCCTGCGCGCGTGTTCAGCAATTTTAGCAGGATCACCCCGGCCGCAACGGAACCGGATAGCAGCAACGCCATGATCGAGTCGTTGACCAGCGACGTGTTTTCCTTGAGCCAAAAAATGGCGGCAGCGACCGCGAGACTTACGGCGATGAGCGGCAGCGTCGGGTCCGCAAGCCCAAACCAAACCCCCAGCGCCACCCCGGTCAGCCCCGCGTGGGAAATGGTGTCGCTGAAAAAAGCCATCCGCCGGGCCGTGACAAAGACGCCCAGCAACGCGCACAACGGCGCGAGCAACAACGCTGCGAGAAACGCCCGAACCATCCAGACTTCAGTGAGCATGATGATGGTGATGATAGGGGGAAACGTGCATCCCAAACGCCTCCTTCAGGGAGTCGGCGCTCATGACCTCCTCGGGCGTGCCTTCACAACAGATGACGCCGTTCAAGGCATACACGCGGCGCGCGTGCCGGCAGACCATCGACAGATCATGGGACACAAGCACCACCGTCATTTGATGGCGCCGTTGGATGCCCGAGATGAGATCGTAAAACGTTTCCTCGCCAGGCGCGTCCACCCCCGCCGTCGGCTCATCCAGCAGCAACAGCTCGGGTCGATCCAGCAGGCTGAACGCGATCAGCACGCGCTGCAGCTGCCCGCCGGAAAGGTGGGCCAGCGGTTTGTCGAGCAGGGCTTCAACGCCCATCCCCGCCAGCGACCCCGCAATGAGTTCGTCGGTCCGCTTTTTGGAAAACCAAAACCAATGACGCGTCGAACGCAGCCGCAACGCCAGGAATTCGCGCACGCTCAAAATAAAACTGCGCTCGAGATCAAGTCGCTGCGGAACATAACCGACCCGCTTCAACGCGGCGCGCATATCGGAACTCCCAAATAATCGGATCGCGCCGCCTTGAACCTTCTGCAAGCCGAGCAATGCCCGCAACAGCGTTGTCTTCCCCGATCCGTTCGGTCCGATGAGCGCGACCAATTCACCCGCCGGCACGGTCATGTTCACGCCCCGCAAGATTGGCAACCCGCCGAGGGTCACCCGCAGGTCCCGCACTTCGATCGCCGCGGGGGCGCAACCCGGCGATGAGCTCCCGTCGTGTGCCCGCTGCTCCGCGGCATGCAGGGCACCACAGGCGTGCCCATGATCATGGCCGTGCGGATTCCCGGAAAGGCCCGCCTGCTGAAGACCATTTCGGGGCGCGCTCATTTCAGGTGCTGCCGCAGTGACTGAAGGTTTCGTCGCATCCCCTCCTCGTAGGCCGAAGGTGTCAGCGGCGCGGCTTCCAACGTGTCCAGCAGGCCCACCGCAACGCCGAAGTCACGGCCCAATTGCCGAAAGCGCCGCACGCCTTCATGCGGATCGACGAACAAGGCTTTCACAGCCCGTTCCCGGATTACGGCGCGCAACGCCGTGAGATGTGCCGGGGAGGGATCCATTTCCGGCTGCTCCTCCACCACACCCGCGATGGTCAGCCCGTAACGGCGCGCCATGTAATCGAATGCGCCATGTGACGTGACGATGGCGCGGTTTGTGACCGTTGAAAGGCCGCTGCTCATCTCTCGATCGAGCGTTTCCAGCCGGGCGACAACGACGGTGGCATTGCTGGCATAACCGGCGGCGTTTCCGGGATCGGCATGCTGCAGCGCCCGGAGAATGTTGGTGATCATCTGACAGGCCAGCAACGGATCCAGCCAGGCGTGCGGATTGTGCGTCGGAGTGCCCGGCAGAAGCGCTTCAAGGCCTTCCGCGGCCCGCACCACGTTGGTGCATCCCGACTGCCCGAGCGCCTTCTCCAGCCATGCTTCAAGACCGAGACCGTTGGCGATGATGAGATCGGCAGCCTGAAGTTTGCGGCGCTCGCCAAAGGTCAGTTGAAAGTCGTGGGCGGAGGCGCCGGTGGGCAACAGGTTCTCCACGGTTGCAAACGGGCTGGCGACGTTGACGGTGAGACAATAAACCGGGGCGACGGTGGTGAGAACCCGCGGCAGGGTCGCGGCAGCCGGAGCTTCGTGCAAGGCCAGCAACAGCCCTGCCGCCCCGAGCAACCCACGCAAACTCATGCCGGAAGATTAGGCCGCGGGGAGTCCACTTGCAAATGATTTGCAACAAGCCGCCGCTAAAAATCCCGCGACCGCAGGGTCGCGGGACTTCAAATCGCCCCTATTTCATCAGCAACATTTGCCGCGCCCGCTTGATGGAGCGGTTCAGGCGCCGCTGGTAATGCGCCGGCAATCCTGTGTACTTGCGCGGCAGGATGCGGCCGTTGTCCGTGACGAATTGCCGGAGCAACGTCACGTTGCGGTAGTCGATGGCGTCGATGGTGAAATCGATCTTGGGCTTGGGGCGCGGCGTGCGGCGCTCCATGTTCCGGCCGCGGCCCTCTTTTTTGTCGGTGTTCGTCTTGCGAGGCATAGAAGCGTGGCTTACTTAATTTCCTTGTGCAACGTGTGCCGGCGGAGGTTGGGATTGTACTTCTTGACCTCAAACCGCTCTGTCTGGAGCTTTTTATTGCGCGTGGTGGTGTACCGGGAAGGAGGTTTCCCCTCCTTTTTTGCCTCGGTGCATTCGATGGTGATTATCTCGCGGGCCATAAATAAATTGGATCTTTGCTGCTGGAAGTTTCCGCTTCCGGCCGGAGGTTATTCCTTCTCCTTGGCCGGCTTTTCCTCGGGCTCCTCCTCCTCCGTTTCGGATTCGTTGGAACCAGCGTTGTCGATCGTGCCCAGGGCTCCGAGCCGTTTCTGGCGCAATGCCCCTTCCCGTTCCAGTTGGGCTTGCGCCTCCACCGTGAACCGCGTCCAGGGAATCGCATCCAATCGCGCCCGTGGAATCGACTTGCTGGTCAACTCGCACACACCATAGGTGTCGCGTTCGATGCGTTTCAGGGCTTCTTCAATCTCGTACACCGCGTCCTGGTCGGACGACAGCAGGCTGAGCGCGAAGTCCCGATCAAAATTGTCCGTGCCGGAGTCGGCCATGTGCAGGCTGTAGCCGGCCATTTCCTCGGCGGAATCCTTGGCCAACCCACTCATCTGGTGCACGAGGCGTTCCCGCAGATCGAGAAGGTTCTGATAATATTTGACCCACTCGGGTTTGATTTTAACGTTCGGCCTCGGGGAATAGCCGTCGCTCTTTTTCGAGTTCTTCGTGTGGGTATGCCCCAGAATGGCCGCAGCCGTGGCCATGGTGCGCGGCTTGCCGCGCGGCGCACTCGAATTCTTCTTCACAGGTTTCTTGTTGGTACTCACGACTGAATCAAAGTTCCTTGATCCGCGCCAAAACCCGCGCCGTTGCAGGCGAATCCGCTGGTTCTGGCCCGTTCAAGAGTGCGCGAAGATAGCAAACGAGTCCGATTATGCCACAACAATTTTCGGGAAATTGCCTACAGTCTGTGAGGGCCAAAGGCCCGTCCCTATTCCAGCCTGGGCCAACGGCCCAGGTAACCGTCCAAACGATTCAAAAGGGCTGAAGGCCCGTCCCATCATTCACCCCGCCGCTGCCGCGATGTGACGGGCCTTCAGCCCTTATTGTGTTTCTAATACTTTTCCCTGGAGCGTTGCCCCCAGGCTGGTATAGCGCCGCGCCTTTGGAGCTCAGACGTTCGGTCCGGTTTGAGTCTCGTTACCTCGACTGCTACCTACCCTTTTTCGATGCACGCGTAGGCGTTGTGATTGTGGATGCTCTCGTGGTTCTCCGCTTCCACCTTGTACCACGTCACCTCCGGATGCGCATTGAGCTTCAGCGCCACGTTGCGGACCAGATCCTCCACAAACACCGGATGCTCATACGCATGTTCCGTCACAAATTTTTCGTCCTGTCGCTTGAGCAGCGCATACAATTCCGCGCTGGCCGAACTCTCCATGATGCTGATCAAATCCTCGATCCAGATCGCCTTGCGCGAGCGGATCTGCACGGTCACCTCGCCCCGCTGATTGTGCGCCCCATACGCGCTGATGGCTTTCGAACAGGGACACAACGTGGTCACCCTGGCCTTCACCGTCAGCACAAAATCGATGTCCGTCCCGCACGCCGTGGCGTCAAAACGGGCCACGTAATCCATCAGGCTGGCCATGCCCGAAACCGGCGCCTTTTTTTCCAGGAAAAATGGAAACTCCATCTCCAGGTGCGACGTCGCCGCATGAAGCCGCTTCTGCATCGCCCACAGAATGTCCTCGATGTTCTCCACATGCACCACCCGTCCGTGGGCGTTGAGCACCTCGATGAACCGGCTCATGTGGGTTCCCTTGAATTCCTTCGGCAAATCCACAAAAAGCCCAATCGTCGCCACCGTGTTCTGCAGGCTGTGCGCCTTGTCCCGGATCTGCACTGGAAAACGCAACCCCCGCACCCCCACCTTGTCGATGCGCAACTCCCGATCATCGCGCTCACTTTGTTTGTCGTGCAGCACCGGACCCGCCGGATGCGCCACTGCCCGACGCCCGCCCGCCGCCCGCCCGCCCGCGCGCCGGCGGTTGGTCGCGACAACGGAATTGGCCGATTCAGATTTGAACATGAATCAAGGGTAGCAGGCGCAACCCCGTTTGCAAAAGTTTATCCCTCCAGCTTCTTGATCAGCTCGCTCAACCCACCTTCGATCGGCTCAATCTCTATCGGCCGGCCCGGCTGCGATGTCGCGGTCCCGCCCGACACCGGCGCCGACGGTTTCTCGGACGCTCGCCCGGGTTTGGCCATGACTTTGAGAGGCAGCGTCGATGAGGGTTCGCCAATAGCCGGATCGGTTTCGGCCTTTTCCGACGGATCCGGCAGGACCCATTGCTTGCGGTTTTCGATCCAGTTCTGATACCGCTGCCAGGTCCAGCTGCCACTCTCAGCCCCGGTCTCGAGCACGGAGGCGATGCGGGAAAAGTCACCGGTGCGAATGAGCGCCCTGGCGGCGTACGACGGCACCAGGATTTCGAGCTCGGGCACGCGAATTTTCAAGTCTGGCCGGTAGCGGAGCCGCTGGCAGATGACGCCCCCGAGGCAGTCAGCCAGTTGGGTGCGCACTGCGTTGTGCATTTCGGCAGGAAACGCATTCGCGATGCGCTGGATGGCCTCGATGCAACTGGAGGAATGGACCGTCGCAAACACTAGGTGCCCGGTTTCCGAGGCATTCAAGGTGAGCCTCATCACTTCCGGCTCGCGCATCTCGCCGACCATGAGCACATCCGGATCCTCACGCAACGCATCGATGAGCGCCTGCTCGAAGCTGGGGGTGTCCCGTCCGACTTCGCGCTGGCGGATATACGCCTGGCGCGGGCGAAACGTGTATTCAATCGGGCTTTCGATCGTCACGATGTGGCGCGGCTCGCTGTTGTTGATCTCCTGGATGAGCGCCGCCATCGTCGAAGATTTTCCGCAGCCGGTCGGCCCGCTGAGCAGGACCAGGCCGTGTGGCAGCGTGGAGAATCGCCGCAGATCCGGATGCAGGTTCAGTTTTTCGAGGCTGGCCTGGAAGGATGCCAGCAATCGCACCGCGAAGCCCACGCCACGCGATGTCTGCAGGATGTTGATCCGGCAGCGCACACCGCTGATCGTGCGCGACATATCGAAGGAGCAGCGTTCCGCAAAATGCTGCGCCTGTTCGGCGCTCAGAAGTTGCCGCGCCATCTCCGCCAGGACCCGCGCGGGTATCGGTTCCCCGCTGGTCTTCAGCGCGCCACGCACGCGCCATGCTGCCGGCAGGCCGGCTTCCAGATGAAGGTCGCTCGCCCCCTGGTCGCGGGCCGCAGCAATGAAGGATTCAAGAGTCATGACAACACATGCGTTTCGCAGAACTTAACATCATACTTCATCGGAAGTTGCGCGCACGGGAGTAGAAATGGATCCGGTGCTACTTGAGGTCCAACGCCCGCCAAAGATACCACGAGGCCACCGATCGAAACGGACGCCACCGCTCCCCACGCTCCAGCAATTCCGCTGGCTTGGGCAATTCCTTTTTCCCATACGTCAGCGCGAACCCTTTTCGCACCCCGTAGTCGTTGACGGGTAAAACATCCATCCGCCCCAGCTTGAAGATCAGCAGCATCTCCACAGTCCACTGGCCCACCCCGCGAATTGTCGTCAGGCGCTCGATAATTTCCGCGTCGGACAGTTTGTGGAGCGCCTTGGATTCCGGGACCACGCCCTCCCGGGTCTTGGCGGCGATGTCCTTGATTGCAGCCACCTTGGCGCGCGAAAAGCCTACCCCTCGCAACTGCTCATCGGAGTTTGACAGCAAATCGTCCGGCTCCGGAAATTCGCGGTGCGGGTGCAGCGCCATCAACCGGCCCAGGATCGTCGTCGCTGCCTTTCCCGTCAGCTGCTGATGCGCCACCGCGCGAACCAGCGATTGGAACGGCGGACATTTGCGGTCCGCCCGCATGCGACAGGGGCCGACCCGCGCGATAAGCCGCGCCAGGGTTCGATCGGCTGACGACAAATGATCCAACGCCCGCTGGTGCATGACATTTACCGTGGCCCGAGGCATTCCTGCGAGCAAGGCGATTTCAAACAGCCCCCGACCGCTTCTCCCTCTCCTCCATCGGATGGAGGAGAGGGCTGGGGAGAGGAGGCAT
>JADMIO012752814.1_pt1 | contig 56521 bp, 56 predicted proteins | sample 8958161 | NCBI WGS metagenome assembly JADMIO01 (sample SAMN16585339, study PRJNA669376) | soil metagenome | isolation source: Crop rotation soil | place: USA: Cullars Rotation, Alabama | collected 2011
GCCGCGACTTCAAGTCACGTGAATTCCAAGCTTCGGATCCCACTGTGCTGGAAAGACTGGCCGAGCGCATGGCGATGAGCCCGCGCAATTTCGCGCGGGTATTCGCCAGGGAAGTCGGCGAGACCCCGGCGCGCCACGTCGAGCGCCTGCGCGTGGAGGCGGTGCGCCGGCTGCTGGAAACCAGCGACCGCCGCCTCGAAAGCGTGGCGGCGGCCACCGGCTTCGCCAATGCCGACGTGATGCGGCAGGCGTTCCTGCGGCATGTGCAGACCACGCCGGAACGCTACCGGGCGGCGTTCCGGGCGCGGCCGGATGCGGCTTGAACCGGCAGCGCGGGACTCTTGAGAACCGCTTCAAAAGACCGCCCGACGGGTTTCTCCCCTCTCCCGCTCGCGGGAGAGGGGCTGGGGGTGAGGGAGCCGTGCGTCTGGATACCACTTCGGCGATGTAGCCGCCCTTACCCTCACCCCCCACCCCTCTCCCATGAATGGGAGAGGGGTGAAAACCCGCAGCATTTATTTCATTTCGATATGCGCTTCAACGCGCCTGCAACGCTGCAATCCGCGCCTCGATCGGCGGATGGCTGGAGAACAGGCCCAGCCACGAACGACCGCCCGAGATGCCCATCGCCTGCATGTTCTGCGGCAGGCCGTCGGCATCGAGCCCGCCGAGGCGGCGCAGGGCCGACACCATCGGCGACGGCGAGCCCATCAGGCGCGACGCGCCGGCATCGGCACGGAACTCCCGCTGCCGCGAGAACCACGCCACGATGATGCTGGCGATGATGCCGAACACGATCTCGCAGACCACCACGGTCACCATGTAGCCGATGCCCGGCCCGGACGACTCCTCGTCGTTCTTGCGCAGCATCGAGTCGACGAAGTAGCCGACCACGCGCGCCAGGAAGATCACGAAGGTGTTCACCACGCCCTGGATCAGCGTCAGCGTGACCATGTCGCCGTTGGCGATGTGGGCGACTTCGTGGGCAAGCACCGCCTCCACCTCGTCCTGCGACATCGACTGCAACAGCCCGGTGGATACCGCCACCAGCGAGCTGTTCTTCGTCGCGCCCGTGGCGAAGGCGTTGGGCTCGCCCTCGTAGACGGCGACCTCGGGCATGGGCAGCCCGGCGCGATCGGCCAGCTTCTGCACCGTCTGCACCAGCCAGAACTCGGCCGTGGTGGTCGGATTTGTGATGACGCGCGCGCCGGTCGACCACTTGGCGATGGTCTTCGACATGAACAGCGAGATGAAGGAGCCGCCGAAGCCCATCAGCGCGGCGAAGGCCAGCAGCATGCCGAGGTTCAGGCCGTTGGCGGTGAGGAAGCGGTTCACGCCCAGCAGGCTGGCGGTGAAGCTGAGGACGAGCATGACGGCGAGGTTGGTCGCCAGGAAAAGCAGGATGCGTTTCATCTGAGTGGGGTGTATCTAGGGAAAACGGAAAACCGGAAACGGGCAGTCGCGGGGCCGTTGGCAGCGCGTGCGCGTCGTGATGTGACGGAGCACGGCCGGCCTGATGCAGGCAAGCGTGCAACCGGGGGGCGTCAGGCGCGGCAGGCGGCCGCGCACGGGCCATCAGCCGCGCGGGGGGCGTGGCAGGCGGGGCAGGTCGGGATCCGGCGGCGGGTTGCCGGCGTAGCGCGGCACGGTGGCGCGCGCGTGGGTGTGCGCCGTGGCGACGGGGCGCACGGGCAGCAGGTGTTCGGCCGGGTCGGCGGTATCGGGGGAAGCGGCCTGCTGGGGTGAAGTATCGTCGGCCGGTCCAGCCGGGTCCGGACCGGCAAGATCGTTCATGACGCCGCCGGCCAGCGCAACGGACTCCGTCACCAGTGTCGCCGTGCCGGCGCTGTCCGGGCCGGACGTGTGCACCCCGGCCCAGCCCTGTACGGGCAGCCATGCAATCAGCAGCACGACGAGCAGGAGACGGACGATGCGCACCGGGGGCGGACGTTGGTAATTGGGGACGTTGCTGGCAAGGATTCTACAGGAACCGCCTTGCGTCCATTGGCGACCGCACACATGCCGCAGGTGCATCTCAAACCACACTGGTAATCTTCAGCCGGCAGCGGTCAGGTTATATTGAGAATCATTCTCATCTATCCAGGCTTGTCATGTATTCCTCCACCTGGACACGTTATTTCGCCACGGATATGACGATGTCCGCCGGATCGATCGTCGCGAGGGACCGGCAAGAGATGACCGCACCGGTCTTCGAGGGACTGCAGGTCATCGTGGCGCTCGATCCCCGCATGCAGAGCCGGATCGACGGCTGCGCCCCGTTCGATATCGTCCGGTCGGGCGCCTACGTCGTGCTGGCCTCGGGCCGGCACGAATGCCAGGACCGGTTCGAACCGGACGCACTGCAGCGCTTCGTCCGCATCGGGCTGACACCCGACAGCGCGGAGCGCCATGGTTTCGATTTGGCGCGGATTGCGCGCTGCGACCGCAAGCGGCTGTTCACCGATGACGTCCTCGTCACGCACCAGCCGCTGACACCGGCGTTGAAGGCCATTGCCATGCAGGCGCTGGCATGCCCGCTGCAGGGGAACATGCGAGACGTATACCTGGCCGGCAAGGGCCTGGAACTGGCCGCCATCGCCGTCGATGCCGTGCTGGAGTGCAACGAGGTGAGAATGGGCCAACCGGGCCGCCTGAAGCACCGGGAGATGGACCGCCTGTGGCAGGCGCGCGAACTCGCCGTCCAGCATTACCAGCAGCCGCTCACCGTGCATGAACTGGCGCGGCGCGTCGGGACGAACGTCAACAAGCTGACCGCGGGATTCCGGGATGTATTCGGCAAAAGCGTTTTCCAATATATCCAGGACCATCGGCTCCAGGAAGCGTACCGGATGCTGGCCACGGGTTCCTATTCGGTATCGGAAGTCGCCGCATTCGTGGGCTATGCCATTCCGCATTTTTCCACGCTGTTCCGCAAGCATTTCGGTGTGCCGCCGAGCCACCTTGTGCGCTGATGGCAGTGCCCGGAGCGCGTGTAGAGGGGTCGTATCTCTTCACGCGATGCATATTGGCACAAAATCATTGACGATTAATTCGTGAAGAATTCGAAAGACATCGTGGCTTTTGCGCAAGCCAGCCGGATATTGGCGTCCGTACACTCCGCTGAAACCAATTCAGTGGGAAGGGCGCATGAAAAGGGTCGTATTTTCCGCATTGCTGGCGGGTTCGCCGTTATCGTGCTGGGCCGAGCCGTCGGAAGACACCGCGGATACCAGCTCGCGTGAACCGACGTTGCCGGCGGTGTCCGTCTCGGGTCGCGGCGGCGAGCCGCCGTCGGCGCTGACCGGCGCCTACACGACCGCGACGGCCACCGCCGCATCGAAGCTTCCGGCGCCGCTCAAGGAAACGCCACAGTCGGTGTCGGTCATCACGCGGCAGCGCCTCGACGACCAGAACCTGAACACGCTGGACGCCGTCATGCGCCAGGCCACCGGCGTCACCATCGACCTCAGCGGCACGAGCGTGATCCCCGTCTTCTACCTGCGCGGCTTTCCGGTCGAATACTTCCAGTACGACGGGGTGCCGATCCAGACCGGCGGCGCGTCGTGGAGCCAGCCCGACATGATCCAGTTCGATCGCGTGGAATTACTGCGCGGCGCGGGCGGGCTGTTCAACGGCGCCGGCCAGCCCGGCGGCGTGGTCAACCTCGTGCGCAAGCGCCCGCTGGCGCAGCGGCGGCTGGCCGCCTCGCTCGGCGCCGGGTCGTGGGATACCTGGCGTGGCGAGGCCGATGTCAGCACGCCGGTCAATGCGAGCGGGTCGCTGCGGATGCGCATGGCCGCCGCCCATGAAGCGAGCCATTCCTACGTCGACGTGACCAACAGCCGGCGCAGCGCGCTGTATGGCGTGGCCGAGGCCGACCTGTCGCGCGACACCACGCTCACGCTGGGCGTGGGCTACCAGAAGCGCAACTGGGTGCCGCCGATGATGGGCGTGCCGCGCTACAGGGACGGGGGCGACCTCGGGCTGCCGCGCAGTACCTTCCTGAGCACACCATGGAGCCACTGGGATTTCGAGACGACCCAGGTATTCGGCGAACTGGCCCATGCGTTCAACGCCGACTGGCGCGTCAGGCTGGGCGCCGTGTCGGACCACGAAACCAATGACCTGAAGTACGCATTCGTCTCCGGTGCGGTGGACCGCGCCACGCTGGCCGGACCGCGCCTGGCCGGCGGCGCGAACACCTACGACAACCGCCAGCTCGCCGTCGACGCCAGCCTGACGGGTGCCATCGCGGCCCTTGGCCGCCGGCACGAGGTGGTGCTCGGGGCGAACTGGTACGACCGGCGCGCCGACACGAAGGCCGGCAGGCTGCCCCGCTTTGGCGGCGCGCCCGTCAATGTGTTCCGCTTCGATCCCCATGCCGTGCCGGACCCGGGCCATCCGCTGTGGACCGGCAACCAGCGCACCGATACCACGCAGTACGGCATCTACGGCGCCACGCGCCTGAAGCTGGCCGATCCGCTGACCCTGCTGGTGGGAGGCCGCCTGAGCTGGTGGCAGACCGGCGGACGCAACCTGGCGACGGGCGTCGGCACGGCCAGCTATCGGGAATCCGGGCGCTTCACGCCGTATGCCGGCGTGGTCTACGACCTGACACCGAACTGGTCCGCCTATGCGAGCTACGCCGACATCTTCCGCGTGCAGCGCAACTACAGGGATATGGCCGGTAATGGGCTCGCGCCCGCCACCGGCGCCAGCTACGAGGCCGGCATGAAAGGCGCGTACCACGACGGCAAGCTCAACCTCGCGCTGGCGGCGTTTCGCATCGACGAAGCGGGGCGCGCCATGCAGGTGACGCCGCTGGTGGCCGCAGGCTGTTGCTACGTCGGCAACGGCAAGGTGCGCAGCCAGGGCCTCGAGGCGGAGGTGGCGGGCGAACTGCTGCCGGGGTGGCAGCTGACGGCCGGCTACACCTTCAACACCACGCAATACCTGAGGGACGCCAAGTTCGAAGGCCAGCCGTTCCGCAGCTTCGCGCCACGCCATCTGTTCCGGCTCTGGACCGACTGGCGCCTGCCCGGCGAGTGGCGCGCCTGGAGCCTGGGCGGCGGCGTCGATGTGCAGAGCGCGACGTATAGCGAGGGCGGCCGGCCCAGCGTGCGTGTGGAGCAGGGCGGCCGTGCGGTCGCCAGCCTGCGCCTGGGCTATCGCGCCGGCAAGGCGTGGTCGCTGGCGCTGAATGTCAACAACCTGTTCGACCGGCGGTACTACGCCCGCCTGGGGACCGCCGGCGCATTCGGCGCGGCGAACTTCGGCAACGTCTATGGCGCGCCGCGCAACCTGATGCTCACCTTGAGGACCAGCCTGTGAAGACCTTCCCCCACCGCAACCGCCCGACCGGCCGCACGCTGCTCCCCGCCCTGCTGCTGGCGGCGACCATGGCAGGCCCCACGCGGGCCGCCGATCCCCCCGCGCCGCCCACAGGCCGGCCATTCGCCGCCGCGCCGTCGTCCCCCGCACCGGCCTGGGTGGGCGAATACCGCTGGCGGATGACGATGCCGGACCATCGCGGCGATCCGTTCCGGCTGCGGCTGGGCTTCACCGCGCTGCCGAACGGACTGTGGGCCGTCACCGGCGTGCTGGTGCTCGACGACGCCGAACTGGGCGCCACGGGCAGCGCCAGGCTCGAGCAGGGCCGGCTGGTGGTCGATCTCATGACCAACGCCGCCGTGCGCGACATCGTGCCGGACGCGGAAAAGCGCGCGCTGTTTCCGGCAGGCCAGGTACCGGCGAAGCTGAGTTCCGCGGGACTGGCCGCGATGCGCATCAGCGTCGATCCGCAGGCGCTCGATGGCGTCGCGTCGCTGTACATGACCTACGTGGTCAGCGGCAATCGCGTGCAGGGGCCGGTCTACGGCGAGAGCCGGCTTGTGCCCGACGCAGGCCCCGCGGCGAAGACAGAGTAAAACCGTTTTCAGAAGGCCTCCTGCCGGTCTTCTGTCTCTCCCCTCATGAGGGCTATGGCAGCAGGCCACGTGTCTTCCAGTGCCGTTACCCTCTGCCCAGTCCCCTCCCGGGTGCGAACGAAGGGGAGAAAACCCGCGGCATTGCATTCAGGTCCCCCCGTCAGCGACCCTCTATACTGCACGTCAAAGCCCGTATCCACTACGGGGAGCGCAGGAGAACGCACATGCGAATCGGCGAACTCGCCCGCCGGGGCGGAAGTGATGTGGAGACCATCCGCTACTACGAACGCGAGGGGCTGCTCGACGCTCCCGCCCGCGAGGACAACGGCTACCGCCGCTACACCGAGAACCACCTCGTCCAGCTCAATTTCGTCCGCCATTGCCGCTCGCTCGGCATGAGCCTGGCCGACGTGCGCCGGCTGCGCGACTTCCAGCGCGACCCGGCGCAGGAGTGCGACGACCTCAACCACCTCGTCGACCGCCAGATCGAGCAGATCCATGCGCAGCGGATCGCGCTGGAGGCGCTCGAAGGGCAACTGCGCGCGCTGCGCGACACCTGCCATCACCAGCACAACCGGGCCAGCGAGTGCGGCATCCTGCAGAACCTGGAGCAGGCGGCGGCGGGCGAGCCGTGCGAGTGCCATGCCCCACATGGAGCGCAGCCGCCCCAGCCGCACTGACTGGCACGCTGTGCTACGATCCAGACACATTTTCGACATTCCGCGCACGCCCCCAATGCTTCGCCGCCTGTCCGTTACCGCTCACGCTCCCCGCGCCGCCCGTCCGGCGCGGCAGGCCCGCGTGCGTACCCCGGGCATGACGGCGTCCCGAAGCCGCGCCAGTGCGCCGCCTGCGCGCGCCCGGTTCATCGCCTGAGTCCCGCCCGCCGGGGCCCGCCCTGAACCGGGCCCCCACCTGCGCCAGCCTGAACGGCTGGCTGTTCCGGTAGTCCCTGTTTTTCCGCGCCCTTTCCGCGCCGATGCCGTCACGCGCGGCAGGCCGGCGTCCGCCATGCATCGCTGCATCACGCTCATTGCGAGGAGATTCCCATGCAAGCCACCACCCTGTACCTGACCGAACTCGACGTGACCCGGCTCGAGCGCGTCGCCGCCCGCCTCGGCACGCCGCAGGCCCTCGACATGCTCGACGCGCTGCTCGCGCGCGCCGCCATCGTCGCCCCGCAGGACATTCCGACCGATGTCGTCACCATGAACAGCGCTATCGACTGCACGCTGGAGGGCGAGGAAGGCACGCGCCAGTGGACGCTGGTCTATCCCGATGCCGCCGACTTCGACGCGGGCCGGGTCTCGGTTCTGTCGCCGGTGGGACAGGCACTGCTTGGCGCGCGTGCCGGCGAGACCGTCGCCTATCGCCAGCCGGACGGTCGCCAGCACCGCGCGAGTGTCGTACGCATCGCCTTCCAGCCGGAAGCGGCCGGGCAGTACAGCCTTTGAGGCGGCTTTGAGGCGGAAGCGGTACCTGCGGCCGCCCATGACCGATCGCGCCATGGCGGGCGCCGTTCGTCGGACGGGTCCGGCGTTTCACGGCGCGGAACGCACCGTTCGTCGCAGCGTCATTTGTTGTTGCGCCCCGGGAACCTAACCTTCAGCCGTGCCCGCATGCCAATGCAAGCCTTCCGGCAAGCAACAGGCAGGCGGCGGAAAGACAGTCTGCAGTGCCGACAAGAGCCACGACAGACGCTTGAACAGTTGAAGGAGCCTCAAAATGATCGCCAGACGTATCCTGGGTGGCGCATTGGTGCTAGCGGCCGTGACCGCTTCGGCCGTAGCGCTTGCCGCACCGGCCACCAGCAAGGTCGGCAAGCTGGAGGTGTATGCCGACACGCTGCTCGCCGGCAAATACGACGTGTACACCGACGGTGGCCGCATGGGCAGGTATGACCCGTTCACCGAAGGCGCCCGCGTCGGCAAGTTCGACACCTTCACCGACGGGACCAAGTGGGGCCCGTTCGATCCGTACACGGAAGGCGCGAAGATCTCCGACAACGCGTCGGATAATTCGCGCGCGGGCGACCGCACGCTGTACGGGTATCGCGTCTGAGGTGTCCGAGGTGCATGGAGTGGCGTGAGGGCGGATTCGACGCCTGATCGCCACTGACCGCCACAGACGCCGCAAGGAGAAACGGTCCGCGCCGGGCGCCGGCTCGGACCGTGGGTCACCATTGTGACCGTTGCGACCGTTCTCCCGCCCCCATCGGTTTCCGGTCCTCCTCCGACCCGTTCCCGACCCATTTCTGACCCATCTGCCCGGCCGACCTCCTCCTTCTCTCTCTCGCCGGGCAGGTGCTTTTACATCGGCAGCCGGATGCAAGCGCATCCGGCCTCGCCATCCTTCCTGCAAGAACCCCTCAAGGCTGACGCGACGCGAACGTATCGCACTTGCGCAGGTCGCCCGTGGTGTAGCCGTTACGCAGCCAGCGCACGCGCTGCTCGCTGGTGCCGTGCGTGAACGCCTCGGGCACCACACGGCCCTGCGACTGCCGCTGTAGCCGGTCGTCGCCGATGGCGGCGGCGGCCTTCAGGCCTTCCTCGATATCGCCCGGCTCCAGCAACTGCTGGTTCAGCTTGCCCGCCGTGGCCGCCCACACGCCGGCCAGGCAGTCCGCCTGCAGTTCCATGCGGACCGACAGCTGGTTCGCCTGCGCCTCGTTCATCCGCCGCCGCGCGGAGTCGACTTTTTCCGCCACGCCGAGCAGGTTCTGCACGTGGTGGCCGACCTCGTGCGCGATGACATACGCCTGCGCAAAGTCGCCTCCCGCGCCGAAGCGCCGGCGCAGTTCGTCATAGAAGGCCAGGTCAATGTAGACCTTGTGGTCGGCCGGGCAGTAGAACGGCCCCATGGCCGTCTGTCCGGTGCCGCAGGCGGTGGGCGTGGCGCCGCTGAACATCACCAGCGTGGGCGCTGCATAGCGGCGGTGCAGGTCGGTCTCGAAGATGTGTTCCCAGGTGCGCTCGGTGTTGCCGAGGACCTTCTTGGTGAATACCGTGAGCGGATCGTTGGCCGGCGGACGTCCCTGTTGCGCCTGCGACTGGGGCGGCGGCGACTGCTGCTGCATCTGCGACGCGCCGCCGAGGATCACGCTGGGATCGATGCCGAAGAAATATGACGCCGCCAGCGCGATGATGATAGTGCCGACACCGATCGACCCGGCGCGCATGCCACCGCCGCCGAATCCCCCGCCTCGCCGGTCTTCCACATTCTGGCTTTCGGCTTCGTCGTCGAGACGCATGGGGACTCCAACTGTATCGAGGTTGTGATGAAAGTTGCCGGCAATGTGCCGGTTTTTGTGGGTCAGTATAGCAACGGCAAACCTGGGTTTTTGTCCTCGTCCTGCTGATTCGCGGTGACGCCGGGCGCGCATGCCGATCACCCGTGGCAGGACGGTCGAAGAGAAAAAGGCGGCGGCCAAAAAAAATCCGCCTGCCGTCCCTGGAGCGGGGCGCGACAGGCGGCGCACTCAAATCGCCGGGGCGTGGTGCCAACCGGATGACACTGATGAAAACCGGATGCCGCAGGGGTGCGGCGAGGCTGTGGCCAGAGTGGCCGATCAGGCCGTCGCCACCTCCCGCACCGTTTCCTGGCCCGCGCCGACCACGCTGGCGGTCACCTCGGCCACGCGCAGCAGGTTGGTCGTGCCGCCCTGGCCGAACGGCATGCCGGCGGCGATGGTGATCTGGTCGCCCGGCTCGGCGTAGCCTTCCACCAGCGCGGCGCGGGTGGCGGCCTCGACCATCTCGTCGACGTTGCGCACGTCGGGGCTGACGGTGGAGTGCACGCCCCAGGCCAGTGCCAGGCGGCGCGCGATGTCCAGGTTCGGCGTGATGCTGACGATCGGCGCGCACGGCCGCTCGCGCGAGGCGCGCAGGGCGGTCGAGCCGGACGAGGTGTACGTCACCGTCGCCTTGGCGCCGATGATGTGCGTGACCTCGCGCAGCGCGGCGCAGATGGCGTCCTGGCGCGTGGCGAGCGGGCGCTCGTGATGGGCGTCGAGCAGCTGGCGGTACTGCGCGTCGCGCTCGACCTCGGTGACGATGCGGTCCATCATCGCCACGGCCTGGACCGGGTAGCGGCCGTTGGCCGATTCGGCCGACAGCATCACCGCGTCGGCGCCTTCGTAGATGCCGTTGGCCACGTCCGAGACTTCGGCACGCGTCGGCACCGGCGAATCGATCATCGATTCCAGCATCTGCGTGGCGATCACCACCGGCTTGCCCAGCTCACGCGACACCTGCAGGATGCGCTTCTGCACGCCGGGCACGCGCTCGGGCGGCAGTTCCACGCCGAGGTCGCCGCGCGCCACCATGATCGAGTCCGACAGGCGCACGATCTCTTCCAGGTCCTGCAGCGCGGCGGGCTTCTCGATCTTCGACAGGATGGCGGCGCGCGTGCCGATGATCTCGCGCGCCTCGATCAGGTCGGACGGACGCTGCACGAACGACAGGCCGATCCAGTCCGCGCCCAGCGACAGCGCGAAGTCGAGGTCGCGCAGGTCCTTCTCGGTCAGCGCCGGGATGGGGATCACGGCGTCGGGCACGTTCACGCCCTTGCGGTCCGACAGCGAGCCGTTGTTCGTCACGGTGGTGACGATGGTGCCTACGGTCACCGCCTGCACGGCCAGGCGCACCTTGCCGTCGTCGATCAGCAGCGACTGGCCGGGCTGGGCCGACGCGAACAGTTCCGGGTGCGGCAGGTACACGCGCGTGCCATCGCCGGGGGTCGGGTCGCTGTCGAGCGTGAAGGTGTCGCCGGCGCGCAGGGCGACCTTGCCAGCGGCGAAGGTGCCGATGCGCAGCTTGGGACCTTGCAGGTCGGCCAGCACGGCGATGGGGCGGCCGGTCTCGGCCTCGATCTGGCGCACCGCGTCGTAGCGGGCGCGGTGGTCGTCGTGGTTGCCGTGGCTGAAGTTCAGCCGGAACACGTCCACGCCCGCCTCGAAGAGCTGGCGGATGACGGCGATGTCCGTACTGGCCGGGCCGAGCGTGGCGACGATCTTGGCTTTGCGTTGGCGTCTCATGATGTCTCCTCTCCTTTCCTCTTGTCTGGGGTCTGCGCGATCACACGATCAGGATGGCGCGGAAATCGTTCACATTGGTGCGGGTGGGGCCGGTGACGATCAGGTCGTCGAGGCCGGCGAAGAACCCATAGCCGTCGTTGTTCTCGAGGTGCGCGCGCGCCGACAGGCCGCGCGACGCGGCGCGCGTCAGCGAGTCGGGAGCGAGCAGGGCGCCGGCGTTGTCCTCGGAGCCGTCGATGCCGTCGGTGTCGCAGGCAATGGCGTGCACACCGGGCAGGCCGTCGAGCGCCACCGCCAGCGCCAGCAGGAATTCGGCGTTGCGGCCGCCGCGGCCCTTGCCGCGCACCGTCACGGTGGTCTCGCCGCCCGACAGGATCACGCAGGGCTTCCTGAACGGCTGGCCGCGCTCGGCCACCTGCCGGGCGATGCCGGCGTGGACCAGCGCGACGTCGCGCGCCTCGCCCTCGATGCAGTCGGACAGGATGTGCGCCTCGAAGCCCAGTTCGCGCGCACGGGCGGCGGCGGCTTCGAGCGACTCCTGCGCGGTGGCGAGCGTCACGCTGCGGTGGCCTTCGAAGCGCGGATCGCCGGGCTTGGGCGTCTCGCCCGCACCGCTTTCCAGGTGGGCGCGCACATTGGCGGGCACCTCGATGCCGTACTTGGCGATCACGGCCAGCGCGTCGGCGCAGGTGGTCGCGTCGGGCAACGTCGGGCCGCTGGCGATGAGCGTGGGGTCATCGCCGGGAATATCGGAAATCAGCAGGGTCTCGACACGGGCGGGCGCACAGTGCAGGGCGAGCCGTCCGCCCTTCAGCGCCGACAGGTGCTTGCGCACGCAGTTCATCTCGCCGATGCTGGCGCCGCTGCGCAGCAGGGCCTTGTTGACAGCCTGCTTGTCGGCCAGCGTGATGCCGGGCGCGGGCGCGGCCAGCAGGGCCGAACCGCCGCCGGAGATCAGGCACAGCACGAGGTCGTCGGCCGTCAGCCCCTGCACCAGTTCCACCATGCGTTGCGCGGCGCGGGCGCCGGCTTCGTCGGGCACCGGGTGCGCGGCCTCGACCACCTCGATGCGGCTGCAGTCGGCACCGTGGCCATAGCGCGTCACCACCAGCCCGCTCAGTTCCCCCTCCCAGTTGGCTTCGACGGCCTGCGCCATGGCGGCGGCGGCCTTGCCGGCACCGATCACCACCGTGCGCCCCCTGGGCGGCTGCGGCAGGTGCGGCGGCAGGCAGTGCGTGGCGCTGACGGCGTTGACGGCGGTGTCGAACAGGTCGCGCAGCAGGGCGCGAGGCGAGAGTGCGGGACGTTGCGGCGTGAGCAGCGCGGCGCTGGTGTCGGTGTCGAGCATGGAGAATCCTGGGTCACAACTGGAACCGCCGTCGCGCATTGGCGACGGCGGCATGACGACTTACTTCGCTTCGGCGATCGCGTGGTTCGACATGATCTCGATTGCGCGGCACAGCGCCGAGTGGTCGAGCTTGCCGAAGCCGTTGGCCGAGCAGGCGTTGAACAGTTCCTGCGCGGCGGCCGTGTTCGGCAGCGACACGCCCAGCGCCTTGGCGCCCTGCAGCGCCAGGTTCAGGTCCTTCTGGTGCAGTTCGATGCGGAAGCCCGGGTCGAAGGTGCGCTTGACCATGCGCTCGCCGTGCACTTCCAGGATGCGCGACGAGGCGAAACCGCCCATCAGCGCCTGGCGCACGCGCGCCGGATCGGCGCCGGCCTTCGAGGCGAACAGCAGCGCCTCGGCCACGGCCTGGATGTTCAGCGCGACGATGATCTGGTTCGCCACCTTGGTAGTCTGGCCGTCGCCGTTGTTGCCCACCAGCGTGATGTTCTTGCCCATCAGCTCGAACAGCGGCTTGACCTGGTCGAAGGCCTCCTGCGGGCCGCCGACCATGATCGTCAGCGAAGCGGCCCTGGCGCCGACTTCGCCGCCCGACACCGGGGCGTCGAGGTACGAGGCGCCCAGCTTGTTGATGCGGGCAGCGAAGTCCTTGGTGGCGATCGGCGAGATCGACGACATGTCGACCACGATCTTGCTGTACGAGGCTTCCTTGCCGGCGGCCTGGAACGCGGCGGCCACGCCCTTCTCGCTGAACAGCACGGCTTCGACGTGCGGGGTGTCCGGCACCATGACGATGATGACGTCGGCACGCTTGGCGACTTCTTCCGCGCTGGTGCAGACCGTCACGCCGGCGTCGACCAGGGTTTGCGGGGCCGGGTTGACGTCATGCACGAACAGCGTGTGGCCGGCGGCGCGCAGGTGGCCCGCCATGGGGGCGCCCATGATGCCGAGGCCGATGAAGCCGATGTTGCGTTGGTTAGCCATATTAGGTCTCCGGTAGATGGTATGGATTCGCGATGGGGTTTCCCCTATCCCCTCATGGGGAGAGGGCAGGGTGAGGGGTGGTTTGGCACAGTGGCCAACGCCGGATCAGGCGCCCGGGCCCTCACCCCCGGCCCCTCTCCCGCCAGGCGGGAGAGGGGAGCAAACAAGGGGAGCAAACAAGGGGAGCAGACAGCGGAGCAAGCAATGCCTTACTGCACGCCGTGCGCGGCACGCCAGCCCAGGCCGGCCTCGGTCGTCGTCTTCGGCTTGTATTCGCAGCCGATCCACCCCGTGTACCCGATCTCGTCGAGATACTTGAACAGGAAGTGGTAGTTCAGCTCGCCGGTGCCCGGCTCGTTGCGGCCGGGGTTGTCGGCCAGCTGCACGTGGCGGATCTGCGGCAGGTTGGCCTTGATCGTCGCGGCGATCTCGCCCTCCATGCGCTGCATGTGATAGATGTCGTACTGCACGAACAGGTTGCCGACATTCACCTGGCGAATGAGATCAACCGCCTGCTGCGTGCGCGACAGGTAGAAGCCGGGGATGTCGAACGTGTTGATCGGCTCGACCAGCAGGTCGATCTGCTCGGCGGCCAGCGCGTTGGCGGCGAAGCGGAGGTTCTCGACCAGCGTTTCCTGCGCCTGTCCGGCCGAGACGTTCTCCGGCTTGATGCCGACCAGGCAGTTCAGCTGCCGCACGCCCAGCACCTTCGCGTACTTGATCGCCTCGCCCACGCCGTCCTGGAACTCGCCCACGCGGTCCGGGTGGCAGGCGATGCCGCGCTCGCCCGCTTCCCACTTGCCGGCCGGCAGGTTCTGCAGCACGAGGTCGAGCTGAAAGCGGTTCAGCCGATCAGCGATCTGGTCGGCGTGGAACGCGTAGGGAAACAGGAACTCGACGCCACGGAAGCCGGCGCGGGCGGCGGCTTCGAAGCGGTCGAGGAAGCCGACCTCGTTGAACAGCATCGTCAGGTTGGCAGCCAGTCTTGGCATGGGTCTTCTCCGTCTGGAACTTGCTTGTGCTTGGTTTTGTGATGGACGTCCCGCCGCTCCGGGCATGCCGGTGGCTTGCCGCCGCCCGGGTGCAGGGGGCGGCGGCGCGGGGTTCCGCCGGCGTGTGCCGGCGGCGGTACTGCTGAAGGGAGGCTGCTGCGGCGCCGGGCCGCGGCGTCAGGCTCAGGCCGTGGCGACTTCTTCCGCGAGGATGGCTTCCTCGTTGTCGTCGATGTCCTCGACCGGCTCGAACTCGTTGACGTTGTCGATCTCGGTGCCCATCGCGATGTTGGTCACGCGCTCCAGGATCACCTCGACCACCACCGGCACCGAGAACTCGGCCATCAGCTTGCGGGCCTGCACGAAGGCGGGCTCGATCTCCTCCGGCTTGAACACGCGGATCGCCTTGCAGCCCAGGCCCTCGACCACCTTGACGTGGTCCACGCCATAGCCGTTCAGCTCCGGCGAGTTCACGTTCTCGAAGGCCAGCTGCACGCAGTAGTCCATCTCGAAGTTGCGCTGCGCCTGGCGGATCAGGCCGAGGTACGAGTTGTTCACCACGACGTGGATGTACGGCACCTTGAACTGCGCGGCCACGGCCAGTTCCTCGATCATGAACTGGAAGTCGTAGTCACCCGAGATGGCAACGACGTCCGAGTTCGGCGAGGCGGTCTTGACGCCGATCGCGGCGGGGATGGTCCAGCCCAGCGGGCCGGCCTGGCCGCAGTTGATCCAGTGGCGCGGCTGGTTGACCGACAGGAACTGCGCGGCGCCGATCTGCGACAGGCCGATCGTGCTGACGTAGCGCACGTCGCGCGGGAAGTACTGGTTCATCTCGCGGTACACGCGCTGCGGCTTGATGGGCACGTTGTCGAAGTCGCTCTTGCGCTGCATGGTGCGACGGCGCTTCTGCACGTCGGCAACCCACTCCTTGCGCTCCGGCAGGCGACCGGCGGCCTTCAGCTCGCGGGCGACGGCGACGAACTGCTCCAGCGCGGCCTTGGCGTCGGACACGATGCCGAGGTCAGGACCGAACACGCGGCCGATCTGGGTCGGCTCGATGTCCACGTGCACGAACTTGCGGCCCTTGGTGTAGACGTCGACGCTGCCGGTGTGGCGGTTGGCCCAGCGGTTGCCGATGCCCATCACGAAGTCCGAGGCGAGCAGGGTGGCGTTGCCGTAGCGGTGCGAGGTCTGGAGGCCGACCATGCCGGCCTGCAGCGGGTGGTCGTCGGCCAGCACGCCCCAGCCCATCAGGGTCGGCACGACAGGCACGTTGACCAGCTCGGCGAACTCGACCATCAGGTCGGATGCATCGGCGTTGATCACGCCGCCGCCGCACACCAGCAGCGGGCGCTCCGACGCGTTCAGCATCTCGATCGCCTTCTCGATCTGGGCGCGCGAGGCCGACGGCTTGTACGGCTGCAGCGACTGGTAGGTCTCGGGATCGAATTCGATCTCGGCCACCTGCACGTCGAACGGCAGGTCGATCAGCACCGGACCCGGGCGGCCCGAGCGCATCAGGTGGAAGGCCTGCTGGAACACCTGCGGCACCAGCGCCGGCTCGCGCACCGTCACGGCCCACTTGGTGACGGGCTTGGCGATCGACTCGATGTCGACGGCCTGGAAGTCTTCCTTGTACAGGCGGGCGCGCGGGGCCTGGCCGGTGATGCAGAGGATGGGAATCGAATCGGCCCAGGCGGAGTACAAGCCGGTGATCATGTCGGTGCCGGCGGGGCCGGAGGTGCCGACGCAGACGCCGATGTTGCCCGGCTCGGCACGGGTGTAGCCCTCGGCCATGTGCGACGCGCCCTCGACGTGGCGGGCCAGCACGTGGCTGATGGAGCCGGCCTTGCGCATGGCCGAGTAGAACGGGTTGATGGCGGCGCCCGGAACGCCGAACGCGGTGGTAACGCCTTCCTTTTCCAGCACGGCGACGGCGGCGTCGATGGCTCTCATTTTCGGCATGTTTGTCTCCAGATTTGGGTTCGATAAATGGATGAATTTCCGTTGGAGACGATCCTATGCCGATGCCCGGTGGGGATAAATGGAAGTCCGATCAGTTGATTCGATACCGGAAGTTTGCAATGCTGGCGGATGACTGACACAGAACCGCATGGCGCCGTCCGCGGCCCCGCCTCGCAGCGGGTAAACCCGGACGCGAATTCGATACGCCATATGACGGTCGCGATACAACATCCGGAGACAAGGTCCTTGGCATGGACAAGCTGAAACAGATCGAAGCCTTCATCGCCGTGGTCGAGCACGGCAGCATGGCCGCCGCCGCGCTCACGCAGGAAGTCACGCCGGTGATGATCGGCCGGCGCATCAACGCGCTGGAGGCCCGCATCGGCGTGAAACTGCTGCATCGCTCTACGCGCCGCATCGTGGTGACGGAGCAGGGCGCCGTGTTCATGGAGCAGTGCAAGAAGGCGCTGGCCGACCTCGACCGCGCCGAGATGCTGATCGCCGAGGGCCGGCACAAGGCCACCGGCCACCTGATCGTCTCCGCTCCCGCCGCGTTCGGACGCAAGCACGTGGCTCCGCACGCGCCGGACTTCGTCGCCGCCAATCCCGAGGTGCGGCTCTCCTTCAACCTGACCGACCGCGTGGTCGACCTCGTGCGCGAGGGCTACGACGTCGGCATCCGCATCGGCGGCGCGATCGACCCGAATTTCGTCGCCATCAAGCTGTGGTCGAACAAGCGCGTGGTGTGCGGCACGCCGGCCTATTTCGCCAGGTACGGCGTTCCGCAGACCCTGAGCGACCTCGAACGGCACAACTGCCTCGCCTTCAACCTGCAGGGCGGCCAGCAGCGCGGCTGGTACTTCCAGCAGGACGGCAAGCCGCTGACGGTGCGCGTGAACGGCAACCTCGACTGCAACGACGGCGAACTGCTGCACCGCTGGGCCAAGGAAGGGCTCGGGCTGGGCTGGCGTTCGACGTGGGAAATCCTGCCGGAACTCGAAAGCGGCGAACTGATCACCGTGCTGGACGAGTACGCGTTGCCGGAATACGACATCCTGGCGGTGTACCCGCAGCAGCGTCCGGTGCCGGCCAAGATCCGCTTTTTCATCGAGCTGCTGAAGACCACCTACGCCCGTCCGGGCTACTGGACCGAGCGGGCCGAGCTGCCGACTGGCTGACGGGCTCGCCGGCTAAGCCGGCCGTAAGGCTGATAAGGCCGACCCCGCTGGCCCGGCGACGGAGGACGGGGACGGCGTGCGGTTAGGCCTCGCCGCAACACTCCTATGTGCGCGCTCAGGCACTCATGTGTTGTGGGCGAGACGCCGCCTTGCATGTCAGAAGAAATCCGATGGGCAGATGTGATTCCCACGCCTATGCTCTAGTGACAGTGGGTCATCCACTTTTCCAGGAGCTGCCATGAAACGTCGCACCATTCTCTCGGCCGGCGGCGCTGGCCTGATCGGCCTTTCCGGAGTGACTCTGGGCGCGCTGTCCCTAGGCGCGTGCTCGGTCACCGGGCCCAAGGACAAGTCGACAGACAACGCCAGCAAACGCCGGGAGATTGACGCCGGCGTCGACGAGACCCTGAACCGCCTGTACTCCACCGCGAACGGCTCGCGGGATATGGCCAACAAGGCGTCCGGCATCCTCGTCTTCCCGAAACTCTACTCGGCGGGCTTCATCGTCGGCGGCGAGTTCGGCGACGGCGCCCTGCGCTCGCACGGGAATACGCAGGGCTACTACCGCAGCATCAGCGGCTCCATCGGCTGGCAGGCCGGCGCGCAGTCGAAGTCGTTCGTGATCATGTTCATGACGCCGGACTCGTACCAGAAATTCGTCAACAGCAGCGGCTGGACCGCCGGCGCGGACGCCAGCGTCGCCGTCGCTACGGTCGGCGCGAACGGCGCGGTCGACACCAACACGGCACGTCAGCCGATCGTTGGCTTCGTGATGACGAATGCCGGCCTGTTCGGCGGCGCCAAGCTGGATGGGACGAAGATCTCGAAGCTCGATATCTGAAGTTCGGCCCGGCAAAACGAAGAAAGCCCGCAGCCATTGCGGCATGCGGGCTTGCCTTCCTGCCAGGAGGCCGGAAGGCGGGGTTGCTCATGAAGTGCGCCCCCGCGACTTCATGGCTGGACGTATAGTGCCGTCCCGGCCGTGTGGCCGCATTGATGTGAATCAATCTCGCATCAAGCCAGCAAAGCTGTGACGAGATCTTTTCCTCGTGCCGCGGGGACTTCCTCAAAGTGCAACGCGGCTTCCACATGTGAGAGATGCTCTACCATCAGCGCGACGGCGCGCTCGGTGTTGCCCGCGCGCGCGGCCTCGATGAAGGCGGCATGTTCGTCGGACGAGCACACCGCGTCGCGGCGCGACTGGTAGAGCATGGTGATCACCGCGCTGCGCGTCGACAGCTCGCGCAGCATCTCCGTCAGCACGCCGTTGCCCACCACCTCGGCCAGCACGATGTGGAAATCGCCCAGCAGGCGGGTGCGCGTCTTCGTGTCCTCGCCGGTGAGCGACTTGCGCTCGGCCGACAGATGCCGGTCGATGCGCTTGTAGTCGGCCGCCGTCGCCTTCGTCACGAATTCCCGCGCCAGCGCCGCCTCCAGGATGCGCCGCACCGCGAACACCTCGCGCGCTTCCTCCGCGCTCGGCTTGGCGACGAAGGCCCCCTTGTCCGGCACGATCTGGATGACCTTGTCCTTCGACAGCATCAGCAGCGCGGCGCGCACCTTGGTACGGCTCACGCGGTATACGCTCGCCAGCGCCTCCTCGCGCAGCTTGGTGCCGGGCGGCAGGCGATGCGAAACGATGGCCGAGACGATGTCTTCGGCGATCGCCTCGGCGGTCATGTCAGGGTCGATATGCTCGGGCATGGAGTGGGATCGCGGCGGGCGGAGTTGCCGTGATTCTAGCGTCCCGTGGCGGGCACCGGCGCGACGGCGGCGCCTTCCGCGACAGGTTCGGCGCCAAGGCCGGCTTCCAGGTCGTCGGCCGGCATCTCGCCGGCCAGCACGGCGCGGGCGCGGTCACGGTCGATGTCCTTCTCCCACGACGCCACCACCACCGTCGCCACGCAGTTGCCGATCAGGTTGCCCAGCGCGCGGGCGATGCCGACGAACCAGTCCACCGACAGCACCAGCACGAGGCCGATGGCCGGGATCGACGGATGCGCCGACAGCGTCGCCGCCAGGATCACGATGGCCGAACCCGGCACGCCGTGCGCGCCCTTGGAAGTGATCAGCGCGACGAACAGGATGGCGAGCAGGTCGCCCATCGCCAGCGGCGTGTTGGTGGCCTGGGCGATGAAGACCGCGGCCAGCGTCAGGTAGATCGAGAAGGCGTCGAGGTTGAACGAGTAGCCGGTCGGGATCACGAGGCCCACCACCGACTTGCGGATGCCCATGAATTCGAGCTTCTTCATCACCTGCGGCAGCACGCTGTCCGACGAAGCCGTGCCCAGCACCACCAGCAGTTCCGCCTTCAGGTAGCGGATCAGCCGGATCACGGAGAAACCGCACAGCCGCATCACCGTGCCCAGCACCACCAGCACGAACAGCGCCACCGTGCCGTAGAACAACACCACCAGGAAGCCGAGCTGGCGCAACGAACCGATACCGTACTTGCCTACCGTGAACGCCACCGCGCCCAGCACGCCCAGCGGCGCCAGCTTCACGATGTAGCCCATGATGCGGAACATCACCGACGAGAACTGCTCGATCATGTTCACCAGCGGGCGCGCCGGCTCGCCGACGACGGACAGCGCGCAGCCGAACAGCACGGAAACCAGCAGCACCTGCAACACGTCGCCGCTGGAGAAGGCGCTCATCAGCGTGTTCGGGATCAGGTTGAGCAGGAACTCGGCCATGCCCGCGTGCTTGACCTTCTCGGCGTTCGAGACGTAGCTCGACATGGCCGAGGCATCGAGCGAGTTTGGATTGACGTTCATCCCTACGCCCGGCTGGAACACGTAGGCCGCCACGATGCCCAGGCCCAGCGCGATGGTCGTGACGATCTCGAAATACACGACCGCCTTGATGCCCACGCGGCCGACCTTCTTCAGTTCGCCCGCGCCGCAGATCCCGCCCACCACCACGCAGAACACGATGGGACCGATCAGCATCTTGACCAGCTTGATAAAGGCGTCGCCGAGCGGCTTGAGCTTGGCGGCGAACTCGGGAAACAGCAGGCCGACGACAGTACCGACCGCGAGCGCGATCAGGACCTGTCCGAACAGCGAGCGGGTGAGGCGATGGTGCAGCGGGCGAGGCGCCTGGCCGGCCTGGTTGGCGTTGGAACCGGTCGGGGAGGGTACGGCGTGATGCATCGTTGTCTCCGTGGGCAGGTCCATGGCGGCCCGCCCGTGTGATTCAGGTTTTACCGCACCGGCAGTCTGGAATGCCGCCGGCGCAGCCGCGTCTTCCCTTCGCATTGCCCGGGCCTGTGCAGGCTGGGGCGCCGCGCGCGGGTTGCCCCCCTGTTGGGGCGGAACCCACGCCATCGGTTGTCCGGACCGGATTGTCCGGGGCCGATTGTCGGGACGTGACACGACTATAGTGCATGTTATTTTTGTATGCAATTTTTGAATTCACTGTGCTACCATGATTCGCAGAGAATCAGAGCAACACAGAGAATCTGAGCAACAGAGGTCCGGCGCCTCACCGCAGTCCCCATCCCACAGTCGCCGGAACCGCCAAGCAGGAGACGACGCATGGCACCTACCCCGAGCACCGGCACGGCCGACACCCGTAGCACCGGCACACAGGTCATGGCCTGGGCCGACGCCCTCGCCACCCACACCGAACAGCCCGACGGGATCACCCGCACCTACCTGACCGAAGCCCACCACGCCGCCGCCGCCCAGCTCGCCGGCTGGATGGAGGCCGCCGGCATGACCGTGCGCCGCGACGCCGCCGGCAACGTCATCGGCCGCTACGAAGGCCTGGAGCCGGGCGCCCCCGCGCTGCTGACCGGCTCCCATTTCGACAGCGTGCGCGACGCCGGACGCTACGACGGCAACCTCGGCGTGATCCTCCCGATCGCCTGCGTGGCCGAGTGGAACCGCGCGGGCAAGCGCTTCCCGTTCGCCCTGGAGGTGGTCGGGTTTGCGGAAGAGGAGGGTGTGCGCTTCAAGGCCACCCTGCTCGGCAGCCGGGCGATTGCCGGCACGTTCGACACCAAAGTGCTGGATAACCCCGACGAAGACGGCAAGACCATGCGCGAGGTGATGCTCGCAGCAGGCTTCGACCCCGCCGGCCTGCCCGCCGCCGCCCACCAGCGCGAGCAGGTGCTGGCCTTCATCGAGGTCCACATCGAGCAAGGCCCGGTGCTGCTGAACGAGGGCCTGCCGGTCGGCGTGGTGACCGCAATCTCCGGCGCCACCCGTTTCCTGGTCGACCTCGAAGGCCTGGCCGGCCACGCCGGCACCGTGCCGATGGACATGCGCCGCGACGCCGCCATGGCCGCCGCCGAGATCGGCCTGTATATCGAGAAGCGCTGCGGCGGCATGCCCGGGCTGGTCGGCACCGTCGGCCAGTTCAACGTGCCCAACGGCGCCACCAACACCGTGCCGGGCAAGGCCGTGTTCTCGATCGACATCCGCTGCGGCGCCGACGCGGAACGCGAAGCGGCCGTGCGTGACGTGCTGGCCGAGATGGAACGCATCTGCGCCCGTCGCAACATCCGCGCGAACGTCCGCAAGACGCACGAGGCGCCCAGCGTGCCGTGCGCGCCGTGGCTCCAGCAGCAATGGGCCGACGCCATCGCCCGCCAGGACGTGCCCGTGCGCCACCTGCCGTCCGGCGCCGGACACGACGCGATGGCCATCGCCGCACTGGCCGACGTCGCCATGCTGTTTGTGCGTTGCGGCAACGGCGGCATCAGCCACCACCCCACCGAAACCATGACCGCCGAGGACGCCGCGACCGCCGCCGCCGTCTTCCGCGACTTCGTCGAACATTTCCGCCTGCCGCAGTAACCGGCGCCTAGACTTTCCTACACCGATTCCCAGCCATGACCGCACGAGACAATATGAACCCGACCGAGACCACGCTGACTCAATACATCGACCAGCACCGCCCGGAACAGGAAGCCTTCCTGGCCGAGCTGGTCAAGGTGCCCTCCGACAACCCCGCCGGCGACTGCGACGCCCACGGCAAGCGGGCCAAGGAACTGCTGGAACAGCTCGGTTTCACGGTGGAAGCCCACAAGGTGCCGGACGAACTGGTCAAGGCCGCGGGCATGATCAGCGCGACCAACCTGGTCGTGCGCCGGCAGTTCGGCACGGGCGGCCCGGTCATCGCGATGAACGCCCACGGTGACGTGGTGCCGCCGGGCCTGGGCTGGACCAAGGACCCGTACGGCGGCGAGATCGCCGACAGCGAGCACGGCCCGGTCATGTTCGGCCGCGGCGTGGCGGTGTCGAAGTCGGACTTCGCCACCTACGCCTATGCCGTGCTGGCGCTGATCGAAGCCGAGAAGCAGGGCGCGAAGATCAACGGCACGGTCGAGCTGCATTTCACGTACGACGAGGAAACCGGCGGCGACATCGGCCCGAAGTTCCTGCTCGACAACAACCTGAGCAAGGCCGACTACGCCATCTCGGCCGGTTTCTCGTACGGCATCACGTCGTCCCATAACGGCTGCCTGCACGTCGAGGTAACGGTCAAGGGCAAGCAGGGCCACGCCGCCATGCCGCACACCGGCGTCGACGCCATCGAGGCCGCCACCCACATCCTGCAGGCCGTCTACGACCTGCGCGCCGAACTGGCCACGCGCAAGTCGAAGGTGCCGGGCATCGACACCGCCACGCTGAACGTCGGCCTGATCAAGGGCGGCATCAACACCAACGTGGTGCCCGACCTCGTCACGTTCCGCATCGACCGCCGCATGATCCCCGAGGAAATCGGCTTCGACGCGGAAGGCGAGATCCGCGCGGTGGTGGAAAAGGCGGCCAAGGACCGCCCGGGCATCGAGGTGAAGGTGGAGCGTATCATCCTGGCCGAGCCGCTGTCGGAACTGCCGGGCGTGGAGAAGCTGATCGGCGCGCTGAAGTCGCGCGCGGAGTCGGTATTCGGCGTCGACATCCCGGTGCAGGGCGTGCCGCTGTACACCGACGCCCGCCACTACACCAGCCGCGGCATCCCGACCGTCCTGTACGGCGCCGGCCCGCGCACGCTGATGGAGGCGCGCGGCCACAACTCGGACGAGAACCTGCGCCTGAACGACCTGAACCGGGCGACCAAGGTGGTGGCGCTGGCGCTGTCGGACCTGATGGGCTGATCGGTGCGATCAGAATGACTGGCTGTTTGCTCCCCTCTCTCCCGCACGCGGGAGAGAGGGGTCGGGGGTGAGGGCAGCGGCACTTGAAGAAGCGTGGCCTGTTGCCATACCACCCCCCGACCCTCTCCCCGTGAGGGGAGAGGGCGTACACCGCAAGGGCCTGGAGCAGTGACGGTGGGCTTCCCGACTCCGTTACTCCGGCAATGACGCAGCACCCGCCCCGAGCGGGCGCTGCATCAGCACCGTATCGATCCATCGCCCGTGCTTGAAGCCCACCGCTTCCAGCCGGCCGGCGGTGCGGAACCCCATCCGCTCGTGCAACGCGAGCGATCCCGCGCCTTCCCCGTCCGCCGTACAGGCCACCACGGCCACCATCTGCCGCCACGGCCCCGCCTCGCACCGTTCGATCAGCGCCGCCAGCAACGCCCGGCCGACGCCGCCGCCCATGTGCCGGTGGTCGAGGTAGATCGAGTCTTCCACGGCATAGCGGTACGCGCTGCGCGTGCGGTAGGACGACGCATAGGCATATCCCAGCACCTCACCGTCCCGTTCGGCCACCAGGTAGGGCATACCCTTGCGCCGGACCTCGGCGAAACGCAGGCGCATCTCGTCTTCAGCCGGCGGCGTTTCCTCGAAGGAGGCGCGGCCGTGGGTGACGTGGTGGTTGTAGATGGCGTGGATGGCGGGGATATCGGCGGGACGGGCGTCGCGCAGGGTGAAGTCGGGCATGGGGCGGGCACGGAAGCGGGGTTGGAGCATTAAACAGCACCGATGAACAGCCACGATGCGCCACGATGCGGCGCCGTACCTTACCGTCCGGCGCCGCCTGTTGTATATAGTGCGGATCGCTCAACCAACCCCGTCCCCGGGAGACCCCTCCATGATCACGATCTACCACAACCCGCGCTGCTCCAAGTCGCGCGAGACGCTCGCGCTGGTCGAAGAGGCCGCCGGCCGGCTGGGCGAGCCGGTGGAGATCGTGGAGTACCTGAAGAACCCGCCGTCGCTGTCGACCTTGCGCCAGCTCCACACCATGCTCGGCCTGCCCGTGCGCGACATGATCCGCAGCAACGAGGCACCGTACGCGGAGCTGGACCTGGCCGACGAGGGCCTGACCGACGCCGAGCTGCTGGCCGCCGTGGCCGACAACCCCATCCTGCTGCAACGCCCGGTGGTCGTGCGCAACCGCCGCGCGGCGATCGGCCGTCCGCCCGAGAACGTCGCGCCGCTGCTCGAAAAGTAAGCCCACTCGAAAAGCAGGCGCAGTGGACCAGGCTTCCCCGGCAAGCCCCCAAAGCAAAGCCGGCCCCCGCGCGATGCGGGAGCCGGCCCGGTCAGGAAGACTGGTCGCTTCAGGTGGGTCGCCTAGCCGACACCCAGCCAGTGCATGGCCTCCTGACCGAAAGCGATGGCGGCCAGCACGGCCAGCAGCATCACCAGTGTGACCACGCTCACGTAGCATGTGGCCTTCGCGATTTCCGCATCCTCGGCAGGCGTATGGCACGAGGCCACCGCATGGGTATGGGAGTCGTGCGTGCGTCCGTGCCGGTGCGGCCAGTGCAGCTTGCCGGCCATCTCCCGGAGATGCAGGTGGGGCAGATGAAGGTCGGGATGGAAGCGCATGTTCACACCTCACGGGCTTGTGCCGCAGCGAAGCCATGCGGACGCTTGGCGCACAGGCCGCAACAAGCCGCAACAAGGCCTCCACAGAGGCCTCGCAACATCCCCGGCGAGGTGTGCGGCCCTGTGTGATTTCACTATAGGCGACGCGGGGCGCGAGCATGCGCCGTCAGGCGCGATCTATGCGTCCGGCAATGGGGTCTCGCCCACATTGGCATTGGCATTGGCGGCGCGGGCGGCGGCGAGCTCCGCTTCCTGCGCGCGCAGGGCGGCCAGCATATTGCAGAAGAGATGGCCCTGTTCGAGGGCGTCGTCCAGCGCGATGTGGGTGTGCGGCAGCGGGTCGATCCATTCCTGCGGCAGCGCCGGCTTGACGGTGCGGCGAAACGGCAGGCCGGTCAGCGCGAAGCCCAGCGTCTTGACGTCGAGCGCCGCCCAGCCGAACGGCGAGCGGCCGGCGAACCGCATCATGTACCAAAACACCCAGGTGAAGTCGAACCCGGCCGGCCACGCCACGAACACCGGCTTGCCCGGCAGTTTCTCCACCCATTCGACGTAGCGCGGCATCACGTCCTCGGGCCGCTCCAGGTCCTTGCGGCAGGCTGCCCAGGCGTCGGCCTGGCCTTCCCACCACTTCATCTGCACCGGATGGCCGGCGGCGCCGGGCAGCAGTTCCAGGTTGGCCGAGAACGTGGCGACCACCGTCTTGTCGGCCAGCATCGCCGCCGACGCGAACGACAGCATGGAGTGTGGCCCGGGGATCGGCCCGTCCGCCTCGACATCCGTGCTGACGTAGATCTCGGGCCGGCGGTCGGGCTGCTGCTGCTTGGGCATGGCGGTGGCTGGAGAGGTCAGGCGACGTCGATCAGGTGATCCGCGACGAAGGGATTGTTGAGGCGCTCCTCGCCGAAGGTCGACACCGGCCCGTGGCCCGGCACGAACGTCACGTCCTCGCCCAGCGGCCACAGCCGGGTGCGGATCGAGCGGACCAGGTCGGCGTGGTTGCCGCGCGGGAAGTCGGTACGGCCGATGGAACCGGCGAACAGCACGTCGCCGACGATGGCGAGCCGGTGCTGGCGCGAGAAGAACACCACGTGGCCGGGCGTGTGGCCGGGGCAGTGGTAGACCTCCAGCGTCTCGCTGCCGAACTGCACGGTGTCGCCGTTCTCCAGCCAGCGGTCCGGCTCGAACGCCTCGGCGTGGCCGAAGCCGAAGCGGCGAGTCTGCTCGGGAAGCTGCTCGATCCAGAATTTCTCGTCCTCGTGCGGCCCCTCGATGGGGATGCCGAACTCGCGCGACAGCGCCGCCGCCCCGGCGCAATGGTCCACATGGCCGTGCGTGAGGAAGATCTTCTCCAGCGTCACATCCTGCTCCCGCACCGCCTCGCGGATGCGTTCAAGGTCGCCGCCCGGGTCCGTCACGGCGGCGCGCCCGGTGGTTTCGTCGATCAGCAGCGAGCAGTTCTGCTGGAAGGGCGTGACGGGGATCAGGAGGACTTTCATGGGTGATCGGTGGGGCACGCGAAGCCCGGATTTTGAGTGATGAAAACATCGCTTCTTCCCGCTTTTTGGAAGGCGGGGAGCTAGCGCGCATTGTAGCGTCGAGCCGGGATTCGGGTGCTTTTGGCATGGACGGGAGCATTTTTCGCCACCCCGTTACAAATTTTTTCAGCTTTTTTGAGATGACCCGCGAGGCCTTGTCAGACTTAGGATGACACGTGCGTGCGCGGTCCGCCGGCGGGCCACTTTTTGCCTCCAAGCAGATTTCGTAACAAAATCAAGGTGATAGCGCAAAGGAGGCAATGCTAGACTGCTTGCAATGGAAAAGGTACTCACCCTCTCGCCGCGCTGGCAGCGGCTCCGGCTCTGGACGACGGCTGCCGCCGCCGCCGTGACGCTGGCCGGCTGTGCCACGCCGCCTGAAGGCGACCTGGCGGCCGGCAACGACGGCGTGTCCACGCAAGCCGCTCGCAGCACGAAGACCCAGCGCCCCGTCCTCAACACCACGGCCAATACCTCGGTCAGCACGGTCAGCAGCCGCTCGTCCGGCAACGAGCAGGGCAACTGGAACCTGTTCGGCGTCGACCGCGACGAGCCGCTCGGCGGTCATTCGTTCGATGGCCTGCGTCCCGACGTCGGCACCTTCGAGCAGCGCGGCGAAGCGTCGTGGTACGGCAAGGGCTTCCACGGCCGCCGCACCGCCAATGGCGAACGTTTCGACATGGCCGCGATGACGGCCGCCCACCCGTCGCTGCCGCTCGATAGCTGGGTGCTGGTGCGCAACCTGCGCAACAACAAGCTCGCCGTGGTTCGCATCAACGACCGTGGCCCGTACCACCGCAACCGCGTGCTCGACGTCTCCTACGCCGCCGCCAAGCGCCTGGGCTTTTCCAGCGCGGGTGCCGCGCAGGTCGAGATCCGCCGCCTGTCGCGGGTAGAAGTGGCGGCGCTCAAGCCGCAGATCGAAGCCAACACCGATGTGGGTGACGGCGCCGGTGACGACGACGACACCGCCGTGCCCGTGAAGCGCACCCACAAGGTGGTGCGCCACAAGCGGCACTGAGGCCGGCGCCGCGTCGTCATGACCGCGCGCCGGGCGATCGAAAGGAATTCGTACCTTTCAGTCGCCACCGCGCTGCGCCAGCGCCAGCTTGTAGAGCGCGTCCGTCGACGCCCCCGTAATCGCCCCGGCCAGCTTGGCCGCCCGCTTGGCCGGCAACTCGGCCAGCAGCAGCGACAGCACCCGCTGCGCCTCGGGATCCGGTCCCGCCTCGCCACCTCCGGCACTGGCGCCTTCCACCACCAGCACGAATTCCCCCTTTCCCCGCGACGCCTCCGCCGCGAGCCAGCCCGGCCCTTCGGCCACCGACATCACCGGCGTTTCCTCGAACAGCTTGGTCAGCTCGCGCCCGACCAGCAGGCGGCGCTCGCCCGGCAGGCCGGCGGCCAGCGCGGCCAGCGTGTCGGCGATGCGATGGGGCGCCTCGTACAGCACCCATGGATGATCCAGCGCGGCGAGGCCTGCAATGGCGTCGGCGCGCGCCTTGGCCTTGTTCGGCAGGAAGCCGACGAAAGTGAAGCGGCCGGCGCCGGCGTCGAGCATCTCGCCGGCCACCGACAGGGCGGCCACGGCCGCGCTCGGGCCGGGCAGGGGCACGACCTTCAGGCCGGCGCCGCGCACCGCTTCCACCAGCCGCGCGCCCGGATCGGAGATGCCCGGCGTGCCGGCGTCGGACACATAGGCGATACGCTCGCCCGCCCGCAGCCGCTCGACGATCCGGCCGGCCGCCTCACGCTCGTTATGCTCGTGCACCGCCACCAGCGGACGCTGCAGCCCCACGCGCGACAGCAGTTGGCCGGTGTTGCGGGTGTCTTCGCAGGCGATGGCGTCGGCCAGCCCCAGCACATGCAGCGCTCGCAGCGACAGGTCGGCCACGTTGCCGATGGGCGTGGCGACGACGTACAGCGTGCCGGGCGGGTAGGACTGGCCGGCGGCCAGCGAGATCCAATCACTCATGACTGTGGGGGGGTGAGAACTTCCTGTGAATCATGCATTCCAAACCACCACGCAACGCGGCGCGCTGGCGGAACGCCGGGCGCAGGATTACCTGCGGCGGCAGGGCCTGGTGCCCGTCGCCCGGAATTATCGCTGCAAAGGCGGCGAGATCGACCTCGTCATGCGTGCGGCCGATGGCACGCTGGTCTTCGTCGAGGTGCGCCAGCGCAGCGGACGCGGCTTCGGCGGCGCGGCCGGCAGTGTCACCGCGGCCAAGCAGCGGCGGCTGGTGCGGGCGGCCCTGCACTACCTGGCGACGCTCGAGCGCGCGCCGCCGTGCCGCTTCGACGTGGTCACGCTGGAATCCGGCCGGCTGGAATGGCTGCCGGACGCGTTCGGGATGGAAAGCGTGGCAGGAATCGACGGAAGCGGTGGGATGGAAGGGGCGGCAGGGATGGAATGGGCGGAATGGGACAGGGGGAACGGGCGCAGGCAGGGATGGTAGGTCACCCCGTCCGACGCGCTGCGTCATAATGCGCGGTATACATCCGCGCCGCCCCAAGACAGAGCATGAGCATCGAGAGCATCCAGCAGCAATTCCTTGACAGTGCCGAGACCAAGCGCCAGGCCGCAGTCGTGCTGGCGCCGCAGATCGACGCCGCCGTCGAGCGGCTGGTGGGCGCGCTCACCAGCGGCAACAAGATCCTCGCCTGCGGCAACGGCGGGTCGGCCGCCGACGCCCAGCACTTCGCCGCCGAACTGGTCGGCCGCTTCGAGCGCGAGCGGCCCGGGCTGGCGGCGATCGCACTGACGACCGACAGTTCCATCGTCACCGCCATCGGCAACGACTTCGGCTACAACATCGTGTTCGCGCGGCAGGTCGAGGCGCTCGGCCAGCCGGGCGACATCCTGCTTGCCATCAGCACCTCGGGCAACTCGGCCAACGTGGTCGCCGCCATCGAGGCCGCGCGCCAGCGCGAGATGACCGTGGTCGCGCTGACCGGCAAGGGCGGCGGCCGCGTGGGCACGATGCTCGACGAATTCGACCTCCACCTGTGCGTGCCGAGCGACCGCACCGCGCGCATCCAGGAAGTCCACATGCTGACCCTGCACTGCCTGTGCGACGGCATCGACGAGGCCCTGCTCGGGGAGGCATGACGTGCCCGGATATGCACCCGACATGCACCGGACATCCCGCTCGCCCATGCTGCCGATGCCGTCTGTTCCGCCCATGCTGCCGCATCCTGCCCATTCACAGCCTATCTCATCTACCCCTAGGGACCGCATGACCACCCAGCCCTCCCCATCCTTCCGCACCCCCGCCCGCCTGCTGCGCGCCGCCGTCTCGGCCGGCGCGCTGGCGGTCTGCGCCACGCAACTGGCCGGCTGCTTCCCGCTGTTCGCGGGCGCCGTCGGCACCGGCGTGGCCGTGGCCACCGACCGCCGGCCCACCGCCACGCAGACCGTGGACCGGGGCCTCCAGATGGAAATCGACAGCACGCTGACCTCGCGCTACAACGGCGGCGACGCCCGCGTGGGCGTGAGCGTGTTCAACCAGAAGGTCCTGCTGACCGGCGAGGCGCGCGACCAGAACGTGAAGCGGCAGGTCGACCAGTACGTGCGCGGCCTGTCCAACGCGCGCTCGGTGGTCGACGAGCTCGAGGTGGTCTCGTCGCCCTCGTTCCTGACCCAGACGCAGGACGCCTACCTGACCTCCAAGGTCAAGACGCTGCTGATGACGGCCGACGGCGTGCCGTCGAACTCGATCAAGGTGACGACCGAGAAGAGCGCGGTCTACCTGATGGGCATCGTCACGCGCGAGGAGGGCGAGCGGGCCGTCGATGTGGCGCGCAACGCCGGTGGCGTGACGAAGGTGGTCAAGGTCTTCGACTACGTGAGCGAGTCGGAACGCGCGCGGCTGGATGCGGCGGCATCGTCGCAGAATCCGCCGGTGGATGGCACGCCGGGCACGCCGGCGCCGGTGCAGTCGGTCCCGGGCAATGCGCAGCTGGGGACGACGATCTCCGGGGTGCCGTCGGATGGCGGGGTGGCGGTGTCGCCCGTGACATCGCCTACCACCTCGCCGGTGCCGCTGCCGCCGGGGCGCAACCTGCCCTGAGCGCGGGCTTGACCAGGGTCCGGCCCACCCGGCTGTCCCGGACCGTCCCCGCGCTGGAGGGGACGCATCGTCCTGTCTTCATCGTCGCGCCGGCCACCCGGCGCCGCCGGCCGCTCGCCTGGGCGGGCACGGTGGTGTGTCTCGCCTTTCCACTGCTGGCCTGTGCGGCGTCCAATGCCGATGATCTCCAGGCCCGCAACCGCGCCGCCTCCTGCCTGACCTGCCACGCCGCCGGCGCGCTCCCCCCGCTCGCCGGCCGGCCGCAGGCCGACATCGTCGCCGCCATGCGCGCCTTCCGCGACGGCAGCCGCGCGAGCACGGTGATGCAGCAGATCGCCCGCGGCTACTCGGATGCGCAGGTGTCGGCCATCGCCGCGTGGTTTGCGGCTATGCCGGTGCCGACGCAGCCCACCGGGCAGCCCACCGGACAGCCCATCACGCAGCCCTCCGCGCAGCCGACGACCCGGCCGGTGCTGCAGCCATCCGCGCTCCCGGCCCCGACACACCTGCCAGCAAGCCCTTCGTCCAGACCATGACGATGGACCGCCGCCGCTTCCTCGCCGCCACCGCCGCCACTTTCGGCGCCACTCTCGGCGCCGCCATGCCCGGCGCCCGTGCCGCCGCGAAGGCCCACGTCGTCGTGGTCGGCGGCGGCTACGGCGGCGCCACCGCCGCGCGCTACCTGCGCCTGTGGAGCGGCAACGCCGTCGACGTCACGCTGGTCGAGCCGCAGGCGGCCTTCGTCTCGTGCCCGCTGTCCAACCTCGTGCTGGGCGGCAGCCGCACGATGGCCGACATCACGCTGACCTACGACACCCTCGCGCGCCGCCACGGCATCCGCCTCCTGCGCGACCGGGCCACCGCCATCGACATCCCGCAGCGGACGGTACGCCTGGCCGGCGGCCAGCGGCTAAGGTACGACCGGCTGGTGCTGTCGCCCGGCGTCGACATGCTGGCGGCCGAGATCCCCGGCCTGTCCCGCCCCGGCGGCGACCGCATCCTCCACGCCTGGCACGCCGGCCCCCAGACCGCCGCGCTGCGCCGCCAGCTCGAAGCCATGCCGGACGGCGGCACGGTCGCCATCACCGTCCCGCTCGCGCCGTACCGTTGCCCGCCGGGGCCCTACGAGCGCGCCTGCCAGGTCGCCCACTACCTGAAGCACCACAAGCCGCGCGCGAAGCTGCTGGTCCTCGACGCCAATCCCGACATCACCTCCAAGGCCGACCTGTTCCGCCGGGTGTGGGCGACACAGTACGCCGGCCTGATCGAATACCGGCCGCAGTACAACACGGTCGACGTCGACCCGGCCACGCGCACGCTGAAATTCGAAGTGCAGGACGACGAGCGCGCCGACGTGCTGAATGTGATTCCGCCGCAACGGGCAGGCGCCGTGGCGGTGCAGGCCGGGCTGGCCACCGCCAACGGGCGCTGGTGCGAGGTGGACTTCCTCACCCATGCGTCGAAGGTCGCCCGGGAGATCCACGTGCTCGGCGACGCCATCCAGATCGCGCCGCTGATGCCCAAGTCAGGCCACATGGCGAACCAGCATGGCAAGGTGGCGGCGGCGGCCATCGTCGCGCTGCTGTCCGGGCGCACGCCCGATCCCGAGCCGCTGTATACGAATACCTGCTACAGCTATACCTCCGATCGCGAGGCGATGCATATCACCAGCGTCCACCGCTACGACGCCGCGCAGCGGACCATGCTGACGGTGCCGGGCTCGGGCGGGCTGTCGGCGGCGCCGAATGCAAGGGAAGGGGAGCTGGGGATGGCGTGGGCACGGAGCATCTGGGCGGACATGCTGGGCTAGAAAGCGCTAACGGAAACGAATCGAAGCCGCCGACGCTATTAAGCAGACACCTGCAAACACTGGTAGCCTTCCAGCTTCCCCGCCGCCAAGCCGTTCCCGCCATGCATCCCCGCGACCGCCTCCTCGCCCTGGCCATCGTTATCGTCTGGGGCGTCAACTTCGTCGTCATCAAGGTCGGCCTGCACGGCGTCCCGCCGATGCTGCTGGGTGCGCTGCGCTTTCTGCTGGTGGTGTTCCCGGCTATCTTCTTCGTCCCGCGCCCAAAGGTTCCGCTCAGCCGCCTGCTGGCCTACGCGGCGACCATCAGCCTGGCGCAGTTCGGCTTCCTGTTCTACGCGATGGCCGTCGGCATGCCGGCCGGGCTGGCGTCGCTCGTGCTGCAGGCGCAGCCGTTCTTCACGCTCGCCATCGCCGCGCTATGGCTGGGCGAGCCGGTGCGCTGGCACAACGTGCTCGGCATGGTGGTGGCGGCCGGCGGGCTGGCGCTGATCGGCACGGCGGCGGTGGGCGCCGGGGGGCAGGGCATGACCATCGCCGGCTTCCTGCTGACGTTGTGCGCGGCGCTGTGCTGGGCCACCGGCAACATCGTGTCGAAGACGATGGGCAAGGTCGACGCCCTCGGGCTGGTGGTGTGGGGCGGGCTGGTGCCCATCGTGCCGTTCACGCTGCTGTCGCTCTGGTTCGACGGCGCCGACCGTATCGTCGACAGCCTCGCGCACCTGACCGGCCTCGGCATCTTCGCCGTGCTCTACCTGGCTTTCGCCTCCACCGTGTTCGGCTACGCGGTGTGGGCGCGGCTGCTGGCCCGCTATCCGAGCAGCCAGGTGGCGCCGCTGACGCTGCTGGTGCCGGTGGTCGGACTGCTGTCGGCCTGGCTGCTGCTGGGCGAGGGACTCGCGCCGGTGCAATGGGCCGGCGCGGCGGTGGTGATGGGCGGTCTGCTGGTGAACGTGTTCGGCGGACGGTTGTGGCCGTCACGCGCGGCTGTGCGGTAACCGGCACGCGGGGACGGGCCGGGCACCCCGTCGCCCCGTTTTCGTCGCGTCGCGCGCAACAGCCCGCCCTGGCGGCGCACCGTTACCGTCACACATGGGCGTGCGCTGCCCAAATTTGAGGCAGAATAGCGGACTGGCCGCGGCCCCAGCCCCCAAGCGGCGGCCAACCTTCGCCGCGCGGCGGGAGGTCCTTCGCCCGCGCGGCCGTCGCCGTCCCCACGGCTCTTCAAGCTTGGAGTCACAAGAAATGAAGCAATTTGTCGTTGCAACTCTGATGCTGGCCGCCGCCGCATCGGCCCACGCGGTCGATGCCGCCAAGGCGCAGGAGATTGCGAGCAAGAACGCCTGCCTGGGCTGTCACCAGGTCGACAAGAAACTGGTCGGTCCGTCGTACAAGGACGTCGCCGCCAAGTACAAGGGCGACAAGAATGCGCTGGCCTCGCTGTCCCAGAAGGTCAAGGCCGGCGGTTCGGGCGTCTGGGGCCCGGTACCGATGCCCGCCAACCCGAACGTCAGCGATGCCGACGTGAAGACGGTGGTCGAGTGGATCCTGGCCGGCGCGCCCGCCAAGTAAGCATCGCACCAGGAGTGCTGCCGGGCAGGCCCGTCCGCCCGGCAGCCTGATAACAGGCGGCCGGCCATGCACCGGCGGCGAGGTCCGAGGGATGGGTAACAGTGGAGTGAAGTGGAAGCAATGAACAGCAAGAGAAGAGAAGTCCTGCGGATCGCCGGCGTGTTGTCGCTGATGGCGGCCACCGGCCTGGTCGGCGAGGCACAGGCCGCCGAATGGAACAAGGCGGCATTCGACGGGAAGAGCGTGCCCGACGTCATCAAGGCGCTCGGCGGCAGCGGCACCGAGAAGAGCGGCGGCATCACCTTCACCGCCCCCGACATCGCCGAGAACGGCGCCGTCGTGCCGGTGGCGGTCACCAGCAACCTGCCCGACACCGAGCAGATCGCCATCCTGGTCGAGAAGAATCCCAATACCCTGGCGGCTGACTTCGTCATCCCGCCGGGCACCGAGCCGTTCGTCTCCACGCGCGTGAAGATGGGCCAGACGTCCGTCGTGCACGCCGCCGTCAAGGCCGGCGGCAAGTGGTACGTGGCCTCCAAGGAAATCAAGGTCACGCTGGGCGGCTGCGGCGGCTGATTGCCGTCGTCCATCCAGGGTCCTACCGAGTCCCACTTACCGCGCAAGCTTTAGCGTTAGCAGGAGAAAGAACATGGCAGATCCGATGCGCGTGCGCGCCACCGAGAAAGACGGCGTCGTCGACGTGAAGATCCTGATGAAGCACGAGATGGAAACCGGCCAGCGCAAGGACGCGGCCGGCAAGCTCATCCCGGCATGGCATATCCAGACGGTCACCGCCCAGTACAAGGGCAAGGACGTCTTCCGCGCCCAGTTCGGGGCAGCGGTGTCGAAGGACCCGTTCCTGAGCTTCAAGTTCAAGGGTGGCGCCAAGGGCGAGAAGGTCACCGTGACGTGGGTCGACACCCGCGGCGACAAGCGGACCGACGAAGCGACCATCGCCTGACCCGGCGGCCGGAGAACCTCATCATGCGACGCGCTTTCATCCGGGCATCGGCCGCACTGGCCGCCATCGGCCTGTCGGCGAAGACCGCGGCCCAGGCCGCGCCGCCCCCCGCCGCCGGCAAGGGGCGCGTGCGCGTGGTGTACCAGTTGTCGGAGGGCATCGACCAGGCCGTGCGCGCGATGGGCAACCTGCGCAATCACCTGAACGCCTCGCCCGACACCAGGATCGTGGTGGTGGCCTTCGGCTACGGGGTCGACTTCCTCGTGGAAGGCGCGCGCGATCCCCGCGGCAACACCTTCGAGGCGGCGATTGGCGCGCTGTCGTCGGCCGGCGTGGAATTCCGCGTCTGTCGCAACACGCTGACGGCGCGCAAGATCCCCGAGGAAAAGCTGCCGCTGGAGGCGAAGATCGTCCAGGCCGGCGTGGCCGAGATCGCGCGCTTGCAGTTCGAGGAAGGGTACGCGTACCTGAAGCCGTGATGCGGCACCTGCGGCACCTGTCGCACCTGCCACACCCGCGGCACTGAAATAAGAATATTGGACGACGTCCCCCCATGACCGGCGCCGTCCGAGGAGACCCCCCATGACCGACATGCCCCCGCATCGTCGACACCTTGCCGCCGCGCTGGTCGCCTCGGCGGCTGCGCTGCTCGCCGCCACCGCCCCGGCCCACGCCGACAGCACCGCCGACGAAATCGCCAAGTACCGCGAGATGCTCGCCGAAGGCAACCCCGCCGAACTGTGGGAAGCCGCCGGCGAGGAACTGTGGAAAAAGCCCGCCGGGCCGAAGCAGGCCACGCTCGAACAGTGCGACCTGGGCAAGGGCCCCGGCGTGACCAAGGGCGCCTACGCCGAGCTGCCGCGCTACTTCAAGGACACCAAGAAGGTGATGGACCTGGAGCAGCGCCTGGCCTACTGCCGCATGACGCTGCAGGGGCTGACGAAGGAAGAGGCGACCGCCCAGCCGTTCTCGGCGCAGGGCAAGCCGTCCGACATCGAGCGGCTGGCGGCCTACCTGACGGCCGAGTCGAAGGGCGTGAAGATGAACGTCCAGCTGAACCATCCGGAAGAGAAGCGCGTGTACGCCCTCGGCCAGAAGATGTTCTTCTACCGTGGCGGCGCCTACGACTTCGCCTGCGCCACCTGCCACGCCGTGGACGGCCAGCGCATCCGCCTGCAGGACCTGCCGAACCTGCTGACGCCCAAGGGCGCGCAGGCCGCGTACACCACGTGGCCGGCGTACCGGGTGTCGCAGGGCGAGGTCCGCACCATGCAGCACCGCCTGTACGACTGCCTGCGCCAGCAGCGCTTCCCCGAGCCGGCCTACGGGTCGGACGTGATCACCGCGCTGTCGATGTTCCTGGCGCGCAATGCCAACGGGGGCACGTACGACGGCCCCGCCATGAAGCGCTGAGCGGAGCCAGTCGAATGCAAACCAACAAGATCGTGACCCTGCTGGCCGCCGTGCTGCTGGCCGGCGCCGCGCAGGCGCGCGAGGCCGCCCCGGGCAGGTTGGCGTCCGACGCCGACCTGAAGAAGACCATCGAGTCGTCCTTCACCTCGAAGGGCCCGGCCACCGTCGAGGGCGTGCTGAACCAGGACGAGACCCAGAAGACCTGCAGCCAGTATCCCGAACGCAGCAAGGTCCCGGCCGCCGCCGCGAAGAAGGTTGAGGCCGCCGAACTGAAGCAGGTGAAGTACCCCTCGGGCGAGCCGTCGGGCTGGGTCGGCGACTGGAAGGAGGGCGAGAAGGTCGCCCAGAATGGCCGGGGCATGCAGTTCACCGACGCCGTGGGCGGCACCAACGGTGGCAACTGCTACGCCTGCCACCAGCTGACCAAGGCGGAAATCTCCTACGGCAACATCGGTCCCTCGCTCTACAACTACGGCAAGCTGCGCGGCAACTCCGAGGCGGTGCTGAAGTACACGTGGGGCAAGATCTGGGACTCGAACGCCTTCGCCGCCTGCTCCAACATGCCGCGCTTCGGCCACAAGGGCATCCTGAACGAGCAGCAGATCCGCGACGTGATGGCGCTGCTGCTGGACCCGGCGTCGCCGGTCAACCAGTAATGCCCGACAGGCGGACACGGGGCCTGCTGGCGGCCATCCTCCTGCTCGCCAGCATGGCCGCCGCCGCGCTGGAGGTGGGCGACACCGTCCATCTCCCCGCCGTCCGCCTGCTCGATGGCCGCACCGTGCCCGCCGGCGCCTTCGCCGGCAAGCCGGTGGTGGTCGAGTTCTGGGCCTCGTGGTGCCCGTTCTGCGCGCTGCAGAACCCGCGCCTGCAGGCGCTGTACGACCGCACGCGCGGCACCCCGCTGCAGGTGCTTGCAGTCAGCATCGACAGGCAGTCGGCCGACGCCGCCGCCTACCTCAAGGCGCGCCGCTACACCTTCCCCGCCGCCATGGACTCGCCCGCATTGCGCGAGGCCTTCGGCCCCCGCAAGGGCCTGCCGGAACTGTATGTGCTCGACGGCAACGGCCGCGTGCTGCAGAAGGAGGTGGGCGAGATGCTGGAAGACGACGTGGCCGCCCTCGCGGACTACGCAAAGAAGAGACAATGAACCGACGCGAGTTCCTGCAACTGCTGGCCGTCGCCGGGGCCGGCGGCATGGCCTTTCCCGCTGGCGACGCCCAGGCCGCGCAAGCCGCCGCGGCGATGTACGACGTGCCGCGCTTCGGCAACGTCCACCTGCTGCACTTCACAGACTGCCACGCGCAACTCAAGCCGGTGTATTTCCGCGAGCCGAACGTCAACCTCGGCGTCGCGCAATGGGCCGGCAAGCCGCCGCATCTCGTCGGCGATGCCTTCCTGCGCCACTACCGCATCGCGAAGGGCACGCCGCAGGCGCACGCCTTCACCCACCTCGACTTCACCGAGGCCGCGCGCCGCTACGGCAAGGCCGGCGGCTTCGCCCACCTCGCCACGCTGGTACAACGCATGAAGGCCAGCCGCCCCGGCGCGCTGCTGCTCGACGGCGGCGACACGTGGCAGGGCTCCGCCACCGCGCTGTGGACCAGGGGGCAGGACATGGTCGACGCGGCGCTCGCGCTGGGCGTCAACGTCATGACCCCCCACTGGGAAATGACCCTCGGTGCCGACCGCGTGAAGGAGATCGTCGACAAGGACTTCAAGGACAAGGTCTCGTTCCTCGCCCAGAACATCAAGACCAACGACTTCGGCGACCCGGTCTTCGACCCCTACGTGATGCGCGACATCAACGGCGTGGCGGTCGCCATCATCGGCCAGGCCTTTCCCTACACGCCCATCGCCAACCCGCGCTACTTCGTGCCGGACTGGACCTTCGGCATCCAGGAGGAAAACCTGCAGGCCGTGATCGACGACGCGCGCAAGAAGGGCGCCGAAGTGGTGGTGCTGCTGTCGCACAACGGCATGGACGTCGACCTCAAGCTCGCCTCGCGTGTACGCGGCCTCGACGCCATCCTCGGCGGTCACACCCACGACGGCGTACCGGCGCCGGTGCCGGTGAAGAACGCCGGCGGCGTGACGCTGGTGACGAACGCCGGCTCCAACGGCAAGTTCCTCGGCGTGCTCGACTTCGACGTGAAGGACGGCAAGGTGCGCGACTTCCGCTACAGGCTGCTGCCCGTCTTCGCCAACTACCTGCCGGCCGATCCGCAGATGGAAGCGCTCATCGCCCGGGTCCGCGCTCCGTACGAGAAGAAGCTGGGCGAAGTCCTCGCCACCAACCAGGGCCTGCTGTACCGCCGCGGCAACTTCAACGGCACCTTCGACCAGCTCATCCTCGACGGCCTGATGGCCGTGCAGGACGCCGAGATCGCCTTCTCGCCCGGCTTCCGCTGGGGCACGACACTGGTGCCTGGCGAGGCCATCACGATGGAGCGCCTGATGGACCAGACCGCCATCACCTACCCGTACACCACGGTGACGGCGATGTCCGGCGAAACCATCAAGACCGTGCTGGAAGACGTGGCCGACAACCTGTTCAACCCCGACCCGTACTACCAGCAGGGCGGCGACATGGTCCGCGTGGGCGGCCTGCAATACACCATCGACCCCAACGCCGGCATCGGCCATCGCATCACCAACATGACGCTCTCCGGGAAGGCCATCGATCCTGCCAGGACCTACAAGGTCGCCGGCTGGGCCCCGGTCGCCGAGGAAGCCCGCGAGGCCGGCGGCAGGCCGATCTGGGACGTGATGGCGGACTGGCTGCGCAGCACGAAGGAAGTGTCGGCGCGCCCGCTAAACCAACCCCAGGTGAAGGGCATGGCTGGCAATCCGGGATTGTCCGCATGAAGTCACGATGCGTTGACATGGCGCAGGCCGGGCGTTGAAGGCCGCGGAGGAAGTGCGCTACAATCCGTTGCTACGGGCCGATAGCTCAGCTGGGAGAGCGCTGCGTTCGCAATGCAGAGGTCGGGAGTTCGATCCTCCTTCGGTCCACCAATTTCAAAGGGCCTGGCGTGATGCCAGGCCCTTTTTGCGTTTGGGCGGTACCAAGCCGCACGGCCGTCAACCGATATCAATTGCGGCCATTCTGGCTTTGTAGCAACGTACCTACATTCGCGAATTCGCCGGAGCGTCCTGATGCCTTTCACGACCCTTTCCAGCCGCAAACTCAATCAGAACGTATCAAAAGCCAGTACGGCGACCCGGGCAGGTCCTGTGTTCATCACGGATCGGGGCAAGCCTGCGCACGACCTGCCGACCCTCAAGGAATCCCGGCAAGTCATCCAGCGCTGGAACATCGCCGACGCCCTTGCCATGCCCGACGGCGAGAACATTGAGTTCGATCCTCCGCGCGCCGATCTCGGAACGAAGCCGGCCGATTTGTCATGATGGCTGCCTGGCTCATCGGCTTGAGGCCCTTGGGACGTGTGGTGACTGCCAATCGAGGCGAATGCTAGCCCTCGCGACGATCCCGTAAGGGTATCGACCGCCACTTTAGCGTTACCATCCGCCCACCGGCGCCACGCCGCCAGACCGATGGAAATCCGACCTATGACGATTGCCGCCCGCCGCACCGCCCGCCAGGCCCTGTCCGACTGGCGCGAACACGGCCGGCTCGCCGCCGGGCCCGCCCTTGACGCCTGGCACGCCACCGAACCCGTTTCCGCGGACTGGCGGCGCTGGCTCGACGTCGCCCTGCTGGGCTTCGGCGCCGCGCTGCTCTGCGCGGGCGTCATCGTCTTCTTCGCCTTCAATTGGGAAGCCCTCCACAAGTTCGCCAAGTTTGGGCTGCTGGCGGGCGCCGTCACGCTGGCGGCGGGGTTTGCATGGCTGCGGCCGCCAGGCGACCTGGCCGGCCGGGCGGCTCTCGCCGGGGCGCAGGTGCTGAGCGGGGTGCTGCTTGCCGTGATCGGGCAGACGTACCAGACCGGGGCGGATGCCTGGCAGCTTTTCGCGATCTGGACGCTGGTCGCCGTGCCGTGGGCGCTGGCCGCCCGGGCCGAGCCGTTGTGGTGGCTGGTGCTGGTCATCGGCAACGTTGCGCTGCTGCGGTACTTCAGCGTGCAGGTGGGCATGCAGGGCGTGTTCGACATGCTGTTCATGGCGGGGCCGGCGCGCACGGCCATGTGGCTGCTCGGAGCGGTGCTGCTGCAGTTTGTGCTGTGGTATGGCCTCGGCGCTGTCATGGAAGGTGTGGGCCTTGGCGGGCCGGCAGGGGCGCGCCTGCTTGCCGCACTCGCTTGCGGGTATGCCGGTTGCCTCGGGATCGCGGGCCTGTTCAGGGATACCCCCGACCTGGCCGGCATCCTGCTGTCGGCGCTGTCGCTGGGCGCGCTGGGCTGGTGGTTCCGGCAGCGGTCGTTCGATATCGTGGCGCTGAGCCTCACGACCCTGACGGCGATCATGCTCGTCATCGCCGGCGCGGCGCGGGGGCTGCTGCACCACCGCTTCGAGTTCGAGTCGTTCCTGCTGCTGGGCATGCTGACCGTCGGCCTGGCGGCCGCAGCGGCGAAGTGGCTGATGCATGCGCACCGCACCCACCACCTGGAGATGCCATGACGACACCGGGCTCCGTCGAACAGGCGCTGTGGCGCTCGCTCCGCGCTGCGGGCGGCGTGGAAGGCGATCCCGTCGTGCCGGCGCGCACACCATGGGCGGTGCGCTGCCTGATGGGCGCGGCGGGCTGGCTGGCGGCCTGCTTCTTCCAGGTGTTCATCCTTGGCGGCGTGTTCGCGGCGGTGTCCGGGAACGCCGTGGGAATCACGTTGACCGGCGTCGCCATGATCGCGCTGGCGGTTGTGCTCTACCGGCGCCAGCCTGGCATTGCCCTGGGGCAGTTCGCGCTGGCGGCCAGCCTCGGCGGGCAGGGGCTGGTCCTGTTCGGGGTGGGCGAGGCCATCGGCGGAGCGCGTGCCATGGAGACGGTGACGTTCTGGGCCGGCGCGGCCGCGCTCGAAGTCCTGCTCTATGTGCTGGTGCCGAGCCGGCTGCACCGGACGCTGTCGGCACTGGGCGCATGGATCGCCCTGGGCGCTGCCCTTGCCGTCGCCCTGTCGCCCTCTGGCCCAGGGGCGTGGCACACGGTGCCGTGGGCATTGGCGTGGCTGCTGCCGCTGGCGTGCGCGCTCGGAGTAGGGTTCATCGTCGTGGAAGACCGGTTGTGCGCCGCGGCCCGCCATGGACAACTCGAGCCCGCCGCCGACGCCACGCTGCTGGCCGCCCTCGTCGCCGCGCTGGCGAGCACGGGCCTGAGCCATCCGCTGGGGTTTCTCGATAGTGGGACTGACAACGCCGGCGCGTACGCGCACTGGCTGGGGGGCGGCCTGAACGGCTGCATCCTCGCCGCCTTTGCGTATATCGAATGCCGGCGACTGGCCCAACCCGTCACGGTGATGGCCGCCGTGCTGGCGACGACCATCGCCTTCGCAGCCCTCATGGCCGACGCGCCGGCCCTCAGCGCCGGCGCGCTGGCGATGGGGCTGGCGCTGCGGCGCGCCTCGCTGCCCTGGCTGGGGCTTGGCATCGCCGCCATCGGCATGGGCTTCATCTGGTACTACAGCTCGCTGCACTGGACGCTGCTCGCCAAGTCCGCGACGCTCGCCGCAGCAGGACTGGTGCTGCTGGCGGCGCGCCTGTGCCTGACGCGCAGGGGCGCAGCGAAGGAGGCCGCATGAAAGGGTGGATCGTGGCCGTATGGGTGCCGACCATGGGGCTGGCGGGGCGCCGATGCCCGATGCGGGGGAACGCAGCGAAGGAGGGCGCATGAAACGCTGGATCCTGGTGGCATGGGCGGTGGCGATGGGGCTGGCGGCGGTCGCCATCGGCGGACGGGAACGCCTGCTGGCCCATGGCGACACCATCTACCTCCGGCTCGCCCCCGTGGACCCGCGCTCGCTGATGCAGGGCGACTACATGGCCCTGAACTTCGCCATCGGCACGGCCATCCACGCGGCGCTGGACAAGCAGGCCGGTGCCCTGCGCCGGGACGGGACCGCCGTGATCCGGACCGACTCGCGCGGCGAGGCGTCGTTCGTGCGCCTGCATCGTGGCGAAGCGCTGGCGCCGGGAGAACATTTGCTGCGTTTCCAGGCCGTGCCGTCGCGCTGGGGCGGCGGGCAGGTACAGGTGTCGACCGACGCGTGGTTCTTCCAGGAAGGCCAGTCGGAGCGGTTCGCGAAGGCGCGGTACGGGGCGTTCCGGGTGGATGCTGGCGGGGAAGCGTTGCTGGAAGGCCTGCGGGGCGAGGACCTGAAGCCGCTTTAGAAACTACCGGGTCACGGCACGCGTATGCTCAATCCGCCGCCGCATGCGCCAGCGTCTCGTCGTCGACCTTCCCCGCCGGCCGCACCAGCAGGATCAGCGGCACCACCAGCAGCGTGGCAACCAGCATGAGCTGGAAGTTGTTGAGATAGGCGATCATCGCCGCCTGGTGGTTGATGGTCTGGTTGAGGACCGCGAAGTCCGCGCGCGAGCCGTTCATCGCCAGTGACTGGAGCGCGGGGTTGAAGACGTTGATGTGCGCGGCCAGGTCGGCGTGCGAGACCTGCGTGTTGCGCGTCAGCATGGTCTGGATGACCGAGATGCCGATGCTGCTGCCGATGTTGCGCAGCAGGCTGTAGGTGGCGGTGCCGTCGGCGCGCAGTTCGGGCGTCAGCGTCGAGAAGGTCAGCGCGCTCAGCGGCACGAACACCAGCCCCAGGCCGAAGCCCTGGATCACGCCCGGCCAGACGATGTCGGAGACCGACAGCACCACCGTGTAGCGCGTCATCTGCCACAGCGCGAAGGCGGATATCAGGAAGCCGGACAGCAGCAGCAGGCGGGCATCGACCCGCTTGATCATCGGCCCGGCCAGCAGCATGGCCACCATGGTCCCGACGCCGCTCGGCGCCGTGACCAGGCCGGTCAGGGCGACCGGATAGCCCATCAGCCCCTGCAGCATCGGCGGCAGCAGGGCACGCGTGGCGTACATCACCGCGCCGATCACGAAGATGAAGCAGGTGCCGGTGACGAAGTTGCGGTCGCGCAGCAACTGGACCCGGAAGAACGACTTCTCCCCAGCCGTCGCCGTGTGCACGAGGAAGTATGCGAACGCGACCACCGCCAGCACGGCCTCGACGCGGATCTCCAGCGAACTGAACCAGTCGAGTTGCTCGCCCCGGTCCAGCAGGGCCTGCAGCGCGCCGATGGCCAGGCTCAGCGTGGCGAAGCCGAAAGCGTCGAAGCGCACCTTGCGGGTGGGCTCCTTGCGCGGCAGGTAGTTCATCACGCCGAACATGGCGAAGGCACCGATGGGGACGTTGATGAAGAAGACCCAGCGCCAGTTGTAGCTGTCGGTCAGCCAGCCGCCCAGCGTCGGCCCGAGGATGGGCCCGACCATCACGCCCATGCCCCAGATCGCCATGGCCTGCGGCTGCCGGTCGCGCGGGTTGATGTCGAGCAGGATCGACTGAGACAACGGCACCAGCGACGCCCCGAACACCCCCTGCAGCAGCCGCGCCCCCACGATCTGCGCCAGCGTCCCCGACATGCCGCACAGCGCCGACGCGACGGTGAAGCCGCCGATGGAAATCAGCAGCAGCTGCTTCACGCCCAGACGGTCGGCCAGCCAGCCCGTCAGCGGCGTGGCGATGGCGGCGGCGACGATGTACGAGGTCAGGACCCAGGTGATCTCGTCCTGCGAGGCCGACAGCGCGCCCTGCATGTGGGGCAGGGCGACGTTGGCGATGGTGCCGTCCAGGGTCTGGATCAGGGTGGCCAGCATGATCGACAGGGTGATCATGGGGCGGTTGAGCGGCAGCAGCGACGACTGCGCGGCTGCCGGCGAAGCGGGGGACGACATCTGGGGGCGGGGTCGATTTTTTAATAAGCACGCTTATTATAGGCGCCTTCGTCGCAGCCCGCCGGCAGCCCCCGGCCATCCCGGTACCCCCGCGTCAAGCGCTGCCGGAGCGACTTCGGCTATAGTCGTCCGATGGCCTCCCATTCCGCACCGACACCCTCCGCCGGGCTTGCCGCCGAGCCTGCCGCGCCCGCTGCGTCCGGCACGCCCGGCAATCCCGCACAGCACCCCGCGGACGCGCCCGACCAGGAACGCCGCTTCGCCTTCCTCGTCACCGACGTCGGCCGCCTGTGCGGCAAGCGGTTCGACGACCTCGCGCGCGCCTCCGTCGACCTCACCCGCGCCCAGTGCCGCGCCCTGTCGCACCTCGCCCTGCGCGGCGAGATCAGTCAGGCCAGGCTGGCCGACCTGATGGACGTGGCGCCGATCTCCGCCGGCCGGCTGCTGGACCGGATGGAGGAGGGCGGCTGGATCGACCGCCGCGCCAATCCCGACGACCGCCGCGAGCGGCTGGTGCAGATGACCCCGAAGGCGCGGCAGACGCTCGACCAGGCGCGCCGCGTGGGCGACCAGATCACCGCCGAGGCGTTGCAGGGCCTGACGGCGGAAGAGCAGGACACGCTCGTCACGCTGCTGCAACGGGTACGGGCCAACCTCGTCGGCATCGTGGACCGCTGACGGGATGACGACCGAGCCTTCCATGCCCGCCCCCGCCCCTCGCGTCGACACCCTGCGCGACCGCACCGACCTGCCCGGGAGCGTGGAAGACAGGCAGGTGGCCGCCCGGCGCAGCACGCTGGTCAGCGTAGGCGTCAACATCGTTCTCACGGTGGTGCAGGCGGCGGCCGGGCTGCTGGCCGGCTCCCAGGCGCTGGTGGCCGACGCCGCCCACTCGCTGTCCGACCTGCTGTCGGACTTCGTCGTCCTGCTGGCCGCGCGCCACAGCCACAAGGCTCCCGACGCCGACCACCAGTACGGCCACCTGCGCTTCGAGACCGGCGCGTCGCTGGCGCTGGGCGCGCTGCTGATGGCGGCGGGCGCGGGCATGCTGTGGGCCGCCATCGGCAAGATCCAGCACGCGGGCGCGCCCACGCCGGTGGCACCCATCGCGCTATGGGTGGCGCTCGGCACGCTGGCCGCCAAGGAAGGACTGTTCCGCTACATGCTGGCCGTGGCCCACCGGGTGCGCTCGAGCATGCTGGCGGCCAACGCCTGGCATGCACGCTCCGATGCGGCCTCGTCCCTGGTGGTGGCGCTGGGCATCGGCGGCAACCTGCTGGGCTACCACCTGCTCGACCCGGTCGCCGCGCTGATCGTCGGGCTGATGGTGTCGCGCGCGGGCGTCCGCTTCGCCTGGGAGGCCTTCGGCGACCTGATGGACCGCGCCGCCGACGCCCGCACCGTCGAGGGCATCCGCCAGACCATGCTGGGCACGCCGGGTGTGCTCGGCCTGCATGACCTGCGCACGCGCAAGATGGGCGACATGATCGTGGCGGATGTCCATCTCGAGATCGACGGCAGCCTGACCGTGACGCAGGGGCATGCCATCGCCACCGAGGCGGTGCGCCGCACGGTGGCCGCACACCATGTGCTGCACGTGATGACGCACGTGGACCCGGTACAGCTGCCGCGCTGATCCGGAGTCGCGGATGAGTCCGGAGGCCCGGGAATCCGCGGACAAGATCTGTGGATAACTTTGTGGATAATTGCGCCGGAAGCCTGTGGCGCAGCTGGGGGTGGCGTGTGGGACGTATACGCACAACTTCGGCGCGCGGGAAAGGCCGTCGGGCGAAGGGGGCAAGCTGTCCCATCGCCCACGACGTTTACCCACGGCTTGTCAGGCTTCCAAGTCCTTGAACGGACAGCGTAAACCGGACTTGTCCACGCAAAAAGGGCCGTATACCTACTACTACTATGTATGTATACGTAAACGATATAAAGAACTATCAGCAGATCATTGCGGTACCGTAAACGTTGCCCGTGCCGCCCGCACTGCATCCCGTGTCGCACAGCCTTCCTGGTGGTCATTGACCAGCCCCATCGCCTGCATCAGCGCGTACATCGTGGTCGGGCCAACGAACTTCCAGCCGCGTTTCTTGAGGTCCTTCGACAGGGCGACGGATTCCGGCGCCGTGGTCATCGTCCGCAGCACTTCCGGCGTCAGCCGCTTGGGCCGGCCGGCGGGATCGGGCTCGAAGCGCCAGAAATAAGCGGCGAGCGATGGCTGGCTCTCCAGCAGCTCGCAGGCGCGCTGTGCGTTGTTGATAACGGCCTCGATCTTGCCGCGGTGGCGGACGATGCCGGCGTCGCCGAGTAAACGCTCGATGTCGCGCTCGCCGAAGCGGGCCACGGTCTCGATGTCGAAATTGGCGAAGGCGCGGCGGAAGTTCTCGCGCTTGCGCAGGATGGTCAGCCACGACAGGCCGGACTGGAAGCCTTCCAGGCAGAGCTTCTCGAACAGGCGACGGTCGTCGTCCACGGGGAAGCCCCATTCATGGTCGTGGTAGTGGCAGTAGTCGTCGAGCGTGCCGCACCAGCCGCAGCGCATCGGGATAGGGTCGGGAACATGGGCAGTCATGCTGCCCATGTTAAGCGATGGTGTCAGGTATACGGATGACCGGCGACAGGTGGCGTGGAGGTCGCCCTGGACACCTCCTGACGTGCCGGTGCCGACAGTTCGCGGCGGCCCGCCCACAGCAGCGCGGCGCTGGCCAGCCAGCCGGCCACGAACACTGTGTCGCCCGCCGTATTGACCCATGCCGGCCCGTATACGCTGTGCAGCGCCCACATCAGCCAGCCTGCCGGCAGCCGGGCGACGATCCACAGCAGCACGGCCGGCCCGGTGCCGTAAACGCCGGGTCGCCACCACGGGGCGCACAGGGAAGCGAGGAGGGCGGAAAGGGCGGGCTTGGCCACGCGGAGGCTCCTGCGGGGCTGTCTGTGGAGGACTCTGGCGTCACGGACGGAGGCGGACGGACAGCGGCGCCCGCGAAGCCATCTTATGCCGTGGGGTGTCCACGCCATTGTGCGGCGCCCAACGCTTGTGGCGACTTCCTCGCGCCTTGGCAGCACTTCGACCCCACCCGCCCGTCTTTCCGCCGGCGTCCATTCAAATTTGTTGGACGACCTGTCCGCAAACGGTTGCCGCCAATGCCCGCCAACATTGGCAAACTCCAATCCGTTCCGGCAATTCTTGAAGGCCCGTCCATGCTCCCCGCCCTCTACGTCTCCCACGGTTCTCCCATGCTCGCCATCGACCCGGGTGTCACCGGCGCCGCGTTCGACGCGCTCGGCGCCCGCCTGCGCGGCCAGTCGCCGCGTGCGGTGCTGGTCATCTCGGCGCACTGGATCTACAGCACGCTGGCGGTCTCGACGCGCGAGCGGCAGGAGGCCTGGCACGACTTCGGCGGCTTCCCGGCCGCGCTGTACACGCTGCGCTACGACGCGCCCGGCTCGCCGGCGCTGGCGGCGCGCATCAAGGGGCTGCTGGAGGGGGCCAATATCGAAGGCGCCTGCTTCGTCGGCGAGGACGGCGAGCGTCCGCTCGACCACGGCGCCTGGATGCCGCTGCGGCATTTCTTCCCGTCGGCCGACGTCCCGGTGGTCCAGCTCGCGCTCAATCCCTACCTGCCGCCGTCCACGCAGATCGCCATCGGCCGCGCCCTGGCGCCGCTGCGCGACGAAGGCGTGCTGGTGATGGGCTCGGGCAGCTTCACGCACAACCTGAGCGAGGTCTTCGGCACTGGCCGGCGCGCGGCGCAGCACGGCACCGATGCCGAGCCCTACGTCGACGAATTCCGGGACTGGATGCGCGATGCGCTGGACGAGGCGCTCGCCACCGGCGACACCTCGCGCATCGCCGACTATCGCGCGCAGGCGCCGCACGCGCGCCGGGCCCACCCGACGGACGAGCACCTGCTGCCGTTCTTCGTCGCCCTTGGCGCGGCCCTGGGGGACAAGGGCCGGACCACCGTGGACCGGGTGGCCGACGAGGTCACGTACGGAGTGTTGGCGATGGATACGTTCGTGTTCGGCGAGGCCATTTCAACATGAAACGCCATGGGTTTTCTCCCCTCTCCCATTCATGGGAGAGGGGCCGGGGGTGAGGGCAACGGCGGCTGCACCAGCGACATCGCTTCCAGACGCGCCGGGCCTCACCCCCAACTGGTTCTAAGTCCTTTCCGCGGTCCCCAGGTACCCCCGCGCCGCCCGCGACCCCGCCAGGGCGATCCACCCCATCGTCGCCGCCACCACCGCCAGCCCGTAGCGCAGGTTGGACAGGTGCGCCACCCCGCCGATCAGCACTGGCCCCATCAGCATCCCCACATAGGCGAACCGTGCCACCCGCGCGATCGCCTCGGCCGGCGCCATGCCCGGCAGGCGCGACGCCGCCACGAAGAAGATCGGCACCATGTTGGCCGCACCCAACCCCATCAGCGTGAAGCCTGCCAGCGCCGCCACCGGCACCGGCACGACGATCGCCAGCACGATCCCGGCGAAGCCTGTCCAGGCGCTTGCCGTCAGCGTGGTGGCGTCGCCGTAGCGCGCCCGCAGCCAGTCGCCGCCGAAGCGGCCGGTCGCCATCCCGCCCGAGAACATCGCATAGCCGAGGCTGACCCATGCGGGCGGCGCCAGCGTAACCTCGCGCATGTAGACGCTGGTCCAGTCATACATCGCGCCCTCGCCGACCAGCCCCAGGAAGGCCATCACGCCGAGCAGCCACAGGGCCCGTGCGGCGTGGTCCTGATGGTGCGGCGCGGCCGGCATGGCGGGATGGTCGTCGAGCAGCCACGGCAGGACCAGCCAGCCCGTGGCCGCGGTCAGCGCGCCCATCAATGCGGCATGGGCCAGCGGCGGCACGTCGAGCGTCAGCATCAGCCCGCCGAAGGCCGCGCCGGCCATGCCGCCGAGGCTGAACATGCCGTGCATGGCCGACATCGCGGGACGCGGGCGGCTGTGCTCGACCGTGGCCGCCTGCGCGTTCATCGCCACGTCGAACGAGGCATTGGCCATGCCGAAGGCGAGCAGCACCGGCACCAGCAGCCAGAACCACGGTGCCGCCAGCACGGCCACCGTCGCCGCCCCATAGAGCAACCCGCCATAGCGCGACACCCGCGCACTGCCGGCCCGCGACACCCAGCGCCCCACCGGCCCCATGGCCGCAATGGCGCCGCCGGCCACGGCCAGCATGGCCAGGGACAGGACGGCGTCCGACAAGCCAAAGCGGGCCTTGATGGTCGGGATATGCACGCCCCAGGTCGCGAAGGTCGCCCCGTTGACGAAGAAGAGGGCCATGGTGCCGCGCGTGGCACGGGACACGCGGGCGGGGTCGAGCCTGGCGGGTTCGGCGAGCGGCGATGCGGTAGCGGTCATGAAACAGGTTCAGGCGGCTGGCGCCGCGGCCGGCCGCAGCAGGCCGCGCCGGTACAGCGCGAAGGCAAAGGCGACGAAGGCGGCCAGCGCGAGGCCGACCATCGTCCACAACATCAGCGAATACCCGCCCGCCGCGCGCCACAGCAGCGCGCCGACGAAGGGGGCGGCGGCCTGCATCAGCAGGACCGGGGTCATCATCAGGCCGTTGAGCGTGGCGTAGTGCTGGCGCGAGATCAACTCGGGCATGGCCATGGCGCGCAGCATCGTGTTGATGCCGTTGGCGCAGCCGTAGACCAGCGCGGCCACCATCAGCCAGGCACCGTGGCCAAGCGCGAAGGTGGCCATGCCGAGGCTCATCACGGCGTAGACCGGCAGCGCCAGCATGATTGGATGCTTCACCGGCAGGCGCATCATGACGAGTCGGCCGCCTACCTGTGCCGGCCCGATCAGCGCCGCCACCATGAGCTGGCTGGCGAGCGGCAGGCCCTTCTCGGTCAGCATGGGAATGAGGTGGGCGCCGAGCAGCGAGGCGATGCCCATCGCCCCGGTGAAGGCGAGCGACACCGCCCAGAACACCGGCTGCCGCAGCGTCATCCGGGCGATGCCCGGACCCGCCGCGCCGGCCAGCGGCGAGGCCGGGCGGACCGTCGCGTAGGTCGGATGCAGGGCATAGCGCAGGCGGAAGTGCAGCGGCGCGCAGACCAGCAGGTTGAGGGCCGCGAAGACGACCAGCGTCTCGCGCCAGCCGAGATGCAGCACCAGCCATTGCCCCAGCGGCACGAAGATCGAACTGGCGAACCCCGCGATCAGGGTCAGCTTCAGGATGGGCTTCTGGTAGCCGTCGCCATGCGCCTGCCGGAGGACGACGAAGGCCGGATCATAGAGCGTCGACGCCATGGCCAGCCCGAGCGGGATCCACATCAGCAGGAACACGGCAGGCGAGGGCGTCCACGCCCACAGCAATAGCCCGACACCGGCCAGCAGCGAGCCCCCGCCCATCACCTTGCGCGCCGGCACGCGATCCAGCAACCGTCCGACCGCGAACGAGCACAGCGCCCACACCAGCAGCCCGAGCGAAAAGCCGCCGGTCAGGAAAGGCTTGGAATACCCCAGCTCACGGCCCATCGGGCCGAGCAGGACGGTAAAGTTGAAATAGAGCGTGCCCCAGGAGAGCACTTCGGTCAGTCCGAGCGTCCAGGCAAGCCGGCGCGACGGCGCGGCCGGGGCCGGGCGGGACGGAAGCGGGGACCGAAGTGGAGACGAAGGCGCGGCATCGGTGCCGCTGGCGGGGGTCGGTGGCGTCATGGTCCTCCCGGCGCGGCGGGAGGCGCGGGGTCACCGACGATTGTAGCGGGCATTGAAAAGTGGCGCCGCCGCATTCCGGGGACCCCGTCCATGCTGCCCAATTCACCAGAAGCTCCCGGGCGGGAGAAACGCCAAGCTACCTGACCACCCTCGCTGGTCCGCTAGTCCACTGGACTAGTGATGCAACCCGTCGTATTGAATCACCTTCAATTCCGACAGATCCACCCCCTCCAGGCACCGGACATTCACCGCCGCCATCGGATTCCCATCCTTGTCCTGCCCATCCGCATAAGGATGCATCCCGCACACCGTGCAAAACCGGTGCGCAATCTTCATCGTATTGAACCGGTAGGTCGCCGCATTCTCCTCCGGTGTCTTCAGATGAAAACGCGACTTCGGCACAAACCACAGCAGCGACCCCTTGCGCCGGCAGATAGAGCAATTGCATTCGATCGCGCTGGGGATATTGTCCGCATCCACCTCATAGGCAATGCGCCCGCAATGGCAGCTTCCTTGGAACGGCATGACGCTTCTCCTTGTGTCGACTGCGGTTTACTCCCCTCTCCCGCTTGCGGGAGAGGGGTTGGGGGTGAGGGCACGGCGCCTCCAGTTGCGCCGTCGCATGGCGAGCCGCCGTTACCCTCACCCCCGGCCCCTCTCCCATGAATGGGAGAGGGGAGCAAACACGGTGCCAAAGGCTTACGCCGCCCGCTGTGCCGTCTCCGGATGCCGGAACTGCTCCAGCAGCTTCACCCACCGGCTGCGCACAGCCTTCAGGTTGTTCTCCTTGATGTGCCCGAAGCCCCGGATATCATCCGGCAGGTTCGCCAGCGTCACGGCGGTGCCATGGTTCGCGACGGACAGGCCAGCCGTCAGCTCATCCAGCAGCGCCCGGTACTCGCCGATCAGCGCCCGCTCGGTACGCCGCTCCTCGGTGCGGCCGAAGAGATCGAGCGGCCCGCCGCGCAAGCCCTTCATCTTCGCCAGCAGCCGGAACACCTTCATCATCGACGGCCCGTACTTCCGCTTCACCAGATGCCCTTCGGCATCCCGTTTGGCCGTGGTCGGCGGCGCCAGCCAGAAGTTGAGCTGGTAGTCCACACCCGGCTCGCCCTCGAACTGGGCCCGCAGCTTGTCGAGGAAGACCGGGTCCGTGTAGAGGCGCGCGACCTCGTACTCGTCCTTGTAGGCCATCAGCTTGGCGAGGTTGCGCGCAGCGGCCTCGGTCAGCGGCAGCGGCTTGCCGGCGCCGACCAGCTTCGCCTCGGCCTCGCGCACATGCTGGATGGCGTCGCGGTAGGTCCTGGCGTAGGCGTCATCCTGGTACGCCGTCAGGTGCTCCACGCGCCTGGCGATCAGCTTTTCGAGCAGCGCACCGGACGAGGTCGGCAGCATGACCACGTCGGCGCCCTCCGCGGTGCTCTGCAGCTTGCCGGTCAGCGACAGCACGTGCTCGGGATCGAACGCCATGTGGCGGCCCCACGTGAAGGCGGCCTTGTTCTTGTCGACGGCCACGCCGTTCAGTTCGATGGCGCGCACCATGGCGTCGAGCGTCAGCGGAATCCAGCCCTTCTGCCACGCATAGCCGAGCACCAGCGGGTTGGTGTAGATGGCATCGCCCAGCAGCGCCACGGCCAGGCCGCTGGCGTTGACGAAGTCGCATTGCTCGCCGACAGCCTTTCGGATATCGGCCTCGGCCGACAGGCCGGGGAAGGTCCACTTCGGGTTCTTGATGAACTCGGCGGTCGGGGTTTGCGCCGTGTTGACGATGGCACGCGTGCGGCCGGTCTGGGTCTTGGAAAGGACCTCGTCGGTCGCCGAGACGATTGCATCGCACCCGATGATGAGATCCGCCTCGCCCATCGCAATGCGCGTGGCATGGAGGTCGGCCGGCTTGCCGGCGATCTGCACGTGCGACAGCACCGCGCCGCCCTTCTGCGCGAGGCCGGCCATGTCGAGCACCGTCACGCCCTTGTCCTCCAGGTGCGCCGCCATGCCGAGCAGGCCGCCGATCGTCACCACGCCGGTGCCGCCCACTCCCGTCACCAGGATGCCGTAGGCACGCCCCATGTCGGGCAGCGCCGGCTCCGGCAGCGCGGGCAGGCTGTCCATCGACACCCCATGCTGCTCAGGCTTGCGCACCTGCGCGCCCTCTGCCGTCACGAAACTCGGGCAGAAGCCGTTCACGCAAGAGAAATCCTTGTTGCAGGACGACTGGTTGATCTGGCGCTTGGTGCCGAGTTCGGTCTCCAGCGGCTCCACCGACAGGCAGTTCGACTTCACCGAGCAGTCGCCACAGCCCTCGCACACCGCATCGTTGATGAAGGCGCGCTTCGCCGGGTCCTCCATCGTGCCGCGCTTGCGGCGACGACGCTTCTCGGTGGCGCAGGTCTGGTCGTAGATCAGGCTGGTGCAGCCGGGGGTCTCGCGCAGTTCGCGCTGGATGCGGTCGAGTTCGTCGCGATGGTGGACCGTCACCCCCTCCGGCAGCTTGATCGCGCCGTTGTACTTCTCCGGCTGGTCGGTGACGATGACCAGCTTCTTCGCGCCCTCGGCGTACACCTGCCAGGCGATGTCCTGTACCGACAGCTGGCCGTCCACCGGCTGGCCGCCGGTCATGGCGACGGCGTCGTTGTACAGGATCTTGTAGGTGATGTTGACGCCCGCCGCGATGGACGCGCGGATCGCCAGCAGCCCCGAGTGGAAGTACGTGCCGTCGCCCAGGTTGGCGAACACGTGCTTGTCGCCGGCGAACGGGGCCTGGCCGATCCACGCCACGCCCTCGCCGCCCATCTGGCTGAAGGTGCTGGTATTGCGGTCCATCCACACCGTCATGTAGTGGCAGCCGATGCCGGCCATCGCGCGCGAGCCTTCCGGCACGTTGGTCGACGTGTTGTGCGGGCAGCCCGAGCAGAACCACGGCTTGCGCTCGGCGGTCACGCGCGGCGTGGCGAGCGCCTTTTCCTTGGCCTCGATGATGGCGATGCGGGCGTCGATGCGGGCGCGCACGTCGTAAGGCAGGTCCAGCTTGCCGAGACGCACGGCCAGCGCCTTGGCGATGATGGCCGGCGACAGCTCGTAGTGCGCCGGCAGCAGCCAGTTGCTCTGCGGGATCGACCATTCGCCGCCCGCGTTGTCCTTCTCGTCGAACTTGCCGTAGACCTTGGGACGCACGTCGTCGCGCCAGTTGTACAGCTCTTCCTTGAGCGCGTACTCCATGATCTGGCGCTTTTCCTCGACCACCAGGATTTCCTGCAGGCCGTTGGCGAAGGCGCGGGCGCCGTGCGCCTCCAGCGGCCACACGCAGCCGACCTTGTACAGGCGGATGCCGATGCGCGAACAGGTCTCGTCGTCAAGGCCGAGGTCGGCCAGCGCCTGCCGGGTGTCGAGGTAGGCCTTGCCGCCGGTCATGATGCCGAAGCGGGCGTGCGGCGAATCGATCTCGATGCGGTCGATCTTGTTGGCGCGCACATAGGCCAGGCCGGCGTACCACTTGTAGTCGAGCAGGCGGGCTTCCTGCTCCAGCGGCGGGTCGGGCCAGCGGATGTTCAGGCCGCCCTGCGGAATGATGAAGTCCTGCGGGATCACGATCTCCACGCGGTGCGGATCGACCTCCACCGAGGCCGACGATTCCACCACGTCGGTCACGCACTTCATGGCCACCCACAGGCCGGAATAGCGGCTCATCGCCCAGGCATGCAGGCCGTAGTCCAGGTACTCCTGCACGTTCGACGGGAACAGCACCGGCAGGCCGCAGGCCTTGAAGATGTGTTCCGACTGGTGCGCCAGCGTCGACGACTTGGCGGAGTGGTCGTCACCCGCCAGCACCAGCACGCCGCCGTGCTTCGACGAGCCGGCCGAGTTGGCGTGCTTCAGCACGTCGGCGGTGCGGTCCACGCCCGGTCCCTTGCCGTACCACATGCCGTAGACGCCGTCGAACTTCGCGTCCGGGTACATGTTGACCTGCTGCGATCCCCACACCGCCGTGGCGGCGAGATCCTCGTTCAGGCCCGGCTGGAAGACGATATTGTGCGCGGCGAGATGCTTCTTGGCCTTCCACAGCGACTGGTCGACGCCGCCCAGCGGCGAGCCCCGGTAGCCGGAGATGAAGCCCGCGGTATTCAGCCCGGCGGCGCGGTCGCGCTCCTGCTGCAGCATGGGCAGGCGCACGAGGGCCTGGATGCCGCTGATGTAGATGCGGCCACGCTCCAGCGTGTACTTGTCGTCGAGGGTAACGTTTGCGAGCGCGCGGCGGATGGCGTCGCTGACCGGAGTGGTCAGGGGGGCATTCATATGTGCTCCTCTATGAGGCGTGTGGTCGGGATCGCCGACACTTCCAGTTGTGGGCAGCCGCCTGCGCTTCCTTGTGGGATCGCCGGGCGGCTGTTGTCTCTGGCCGGATGGTAGCACCGCTGTAAAGGATCCGGCACCGTGCAATGCAGCAGGAAACACACCCGTAGCGTCCTCGCTTTCCCGTATGGACTGGCGCGGCGTGTACACTGCGTTGCATCTAACGACGCATGGCGCGGCAAGCCCATTCGGGCGCCGCCATGGTGCAACCCGCCCATTTTCCGAACATTCCCATGAGCAACCCTTCCCGCCAGGGCACCGCGACCCTGGCCGTCCTGATCGACGCCGACAACGCCGGTCCCGCCATCATCGAAGGCCTGCTGGCCGAGGTCGCCAAATACGGCGTGGCCGCCGTCAAGCGCATCTATGGCGACTGGACGAAACCCAATCTCTCAGGCTGGAAGGAGTGCCTGTTGTCGCACTCGATCCAGCCCATCCAGCAGTTCCGGTATACCGTCGGCAAGAACGCCACCGACAGCGCGATGATCATCGACGCGATGGACCTGCTTTATACCGAGCGCTTCGACGGCTTCTGCCTGGTCTCGAGTGACAGCGACTTCACACGGCTGGCCTCGCGTATCCGCGAGCAGGGCCTGACGGTGTACGGCTTTGGCGAACGCAAGACGCCCAAGCCCTTCGTCACCGCGTGCGACCGCTTCATCTACGCCGACGTGCTGCGCGCCGAGTCCGTGGGGGCCGACACCGGCGAGGCCGAGGAAGCCGCGCCGGCGGTGAAGCGCCGCAGCGGCGGCGAACTGCGCCAGGATTCGCGCCTGGTCCGCCTGCTGCAGAACGCCGCGCAGGCGGTGTCGGACGAGGACGGCTGGGCGACGCTGGGTGCGCTCGGGTCGCACATTGCCAAGCAGGCGCCGGAATTCGATTCGCGCAACTATGGCTACGGCAAGCTTTCCGAGCTGGTGAACGCGACGGGGCTGTTCGACATGGAGCAGCGCAACGGCGGCAACAACCGGACGTTGTGGGCGCGGCTGAAGAGGCGCGTGAAGGCACCGCAGGGCCAGCAGGCTCCGGCCGCCGTGCCGGCGCCGGCGCCTGTGGCGGCGCCGAAGCGCGGCGAGGCGGGAGAGCGGGGCGAACGGGGTGGGAAAG
>JADMIO011288111.1_pt1 | contig 56519 bp, 49 predicted proteins | sample 8958161 | NCBI WGS metagenome assembly JADMIO01 (sample SAMN16585339, study PRJNA669376) | soil metagenome | isolation source: Crop rotation soil | place: USA: Cullars Rotation, Alabama | collected 2011
GGCGACGCGCTCGCGCGCACCGGAGGCCGCCAGGCGCAGGCGCCCGGGCACCCCCCGCGGGCGCCAGCCGCCGGTGGCCGGGGCGGCGGCGTCGGGCGCGGGGTCCCAGAGGACGCCCGACGCGAAGCGCATCGACGCGACGCCGTCTGCGAGGCAGTGGTGGATCCGGATCACGACGGCCGTGCGCCCGCCGGTCAGGGGCCCCACGACGTCCATCCGCCAAAGCGGGCGGGAGTGGTCCAGGCGGCGGCCCATGAGCTCCCCGACGATCACCCGCAGGCGCGCGTCGTCGATGGTCCCCGCGACGTCCACGGAGCCGACGTGGTTCGCGACGTCGAACTCGCCGTCGTCCACCCAGGCGGGCGGCGCGAGGCGCAGCGGGGTGAACGCGAGCTTCTGGCGCGCCCTCGGCACGGCATCCAGCCGGGCGCCCACGTGGTCGCGAAGGGTGGCGGCGTCGAGTGGCGCTCCGTCCGGTCGCGGGCCGGCCACGACGACCTTCACGGTGTGGCCCATAATGGCCGGGCTCTCGAGCCGCAGGATGCGCTCGTCTTCGAAGCTCAGGCGATCCAGCGTCGCTGCGGCCACGCGGTCACTCTACGTGGATCCTGGGAAGCGCCCGGTCGAGCCACTCGGGCAGCCACCAGTTGGAGCGGCCGGTCATGACCATCACCGCCGGCACCAGCAGCGAGCGCACCACCAGCGCGTCCACCGCGATCGCAACCGCGAGCCCCAGCCCGAACTGCTTCACGGTGGGATCGCCGTTCAGGACGAAGCTGAGGAAGACCGTGACCATGATCAGCGCCGCCGACGTGATCACGCGGCCGCTGGCGCCCAGGCCCCGGACGACCGCCTGGCGGTTGTCGTCGGTCTGCGCGTACTGCTCCTCGACCTGCGAGAGCAGGAACACCTGGTAGTCCATGGACAGGCCGAAGAGGATCGCGAACATCAACAGCGGCACGAAGCTCACGATCGGGACCGCGCCGTCAAGGCCCAGCAGGGTGGCACCGTGGCCTTCCTGGAAGACGAAGGTGACGACGCCGTACGCGGCCCCCACCGACAGCAGGTTCATCACCGCGGCGCTCAGCGGGATCACGATGGAGCGGAAGGCCAGCATCAGGACCACGAAGCTCAGGGCCACCACGATCGCGATGACCGAGGGGAGCTTGTCGGCGATGCGATCGGCGAGGTCGATGTTGCCGGCCGTCTGGCCGCCCACGAACGCGCTCATCCTCGTGCCCTTCAGCGCCTTCGGGACGACCGTGTCGCGCAGGTTGCGGACCACGTCCTGGGTGCGCTCGGCCGACGGGGCGCTGGCGGGCACCGCGGTGATCAGGGCCGTCCGCCCGTCCTTGCTGACCTGCGCCGGCGAGACCGAGTCGACCCCGTGCGCCTTCGAGACGGACTTGCCCAGGGAGACCAGCCTCGGGTCGCTGGCCGGCGTTCGCAGGAAGGCCTCCTCCTCGGCGAGCTGCTTCTGCTTCTTCGCGCTGGGCCCTGGGGGCGCCTGGCTCGAGACCTGCTGCTCCGCCTGCTGCTGGGCCTCGGCCGGCGGCAGGCCCTGGCCCTCGAGCTGCTGGGTCGCGCTGGCGATCGCCTGCTGCTGGGACTGTTTCGCCGCCTGCTCCTGAGCCTGCTGCTGCGCCTGCAGGCTGTGGAGCTTGGCCGTGTCGGGCTTCGCGGGGGGAGTTACGTCCACCGCGACCAGCAGCGGCCCGTTGTAGCCGGGGCCGAAGCCGGTGGTCAGCAGGTCGTAGCTGTCGCGCGCCGTCGTGGACTTCGGCAGCTCGCCGTTGTCCTGCTGGCCCAGGCGCAGGTTCAGCACGGGGGCGGCGAGCAGGAGCAGCAGGCCGATGCTCACGACGATGGCGGGCACTGGCCTCGCGGCGACCCGCTCGGCCCAGCGCGTCCAGCCGTGCGCCTGCTCCTCGTGCGACTGAGAGTGGCGGCCCAGCGGCACCCGCAGCGAGTCGATCCGCTCGCGCACCAAGCCCAGCAGCGCCGGCAGCAGCGTGAGCGCGGCGGCGATAGCGATCGCCACCATGATCGCCGCCGTGTATCCGAGCGCGCTGACGATCGGGATGTGCGCGAGCACCAGCGACAGCAGCGCGATGATCACCGTCGTTCCCGCGAACAGCACGGCCGAGCCGGCGGTGCCGAGGGCGGTCACGACCGATTCGCGGACGGAGGCCCCCGACGCGAGCGATGCCCGGTGGCGCGTGACGACGAAGAGCGCGTAGTCGATCCCGACGCCCAGCCCGATCATGGTGCCGAGCGTGGGGCCGACGTTCGGGACCTCGACCACGTGGGTCAGCAGCGCCACCAGCGACAGGCCCGAGGCGAGGCCCGTAACGGCGGTGGCGATGGGCATCGCCATCGCCACGGCGGTTCCGAACGCGAACAGCAGGATCACGACCGCCGCGCCCAGCCCGATCGCCTCGCTGGGCCCCTCGCCCGGCTTGGAGAGCTCGTTGCCCAGGTAGCCTCCGGCCGCGACGTCGAAGCCCGCCCGATCGGCCGGCTCCGCGGCGTCAAGGATGTCCTGCGCGTCCTCCTTCGTGAGCCCGCTGGGCCCCTCTTCGAGCGACAGCGAGACGTAGCCGATGCGGCCATCCCTGCTGAGCGCTCGCGCTCCCTGCGAGCTCAGCGGGCTGACGGCGCTGCGCACGCCCGGGGCCGACTTGAGCGAGCTGACCGTCTGCTTCACGACCTTCTGGTTCGCGGGGTCGGTGAGCTTCCCGCCCGGCGCCCGGAGCACGATGGGGTTGGTGCCGTTCGCCTGCCCCGGCAGCCCGTCGGCCAGCAGGTCGGTGGCGCGCTGCGACTCGGAGCCGGGCAGCGAGACGTTGTTGTTGGTGTCCAGGCCGACCGCCTTGCCGGCGATCACGATCGCGGCGAGGACGATCATCCAGATCGCGAAAACCAGACGTCCGTGTCTCGCACACCACCCCCCCAGGCGGCGGAGGCCCGCTCCCATTCGCGCGAGACTACTCCCTCGCCGCGATGCCCAGCAGCTCGCTCAGCCGCCGCACCGTCGCATCGGTGTCGCGGTGGAGGACCGCGGTCATCCCGACCGCCTCGGCGCCCGCGACGTTCTCGCGCAGGTCGTCCACGAAGACGCAGTCGGAGGGCTGGACCCCCAGGCGCTCGCAGCAGAGCAGGTAGATGGCGGGCATCGGCTTGTGCAGCCCGACCTCACCCGAGATGATCGCCGCGTCGAACAGCCCGTCGAGCATCGCCGGCTCGTAGATCGTCTGGCCCCAGGAGTTCGAGATCAGCCCGGTGCGGTGGCCGGCCTCCCGCGCGTCGCGGACCGCCTGGACCATCCGCTCGTCCGGCCCCAGCCCGGCGAACAGCCGGTCGATCAGCCGCTCGGTGCTCTCGATGCCCAGCCGGGCGCCGAAACGGCCCTCGAAAGCCGTCGGCTCGAGCGCCCCGGTCTCGAGCCCGCGGAGGTCCGCCAGCGCCTCGGGATCGCTGCGAAAGAGCTCCCTCACGGTCCCCTCGGGCAGGCCCTCGGCGCGGCAGAACGCGTCGAACGCCGGCCAGATCGGCGTCGTCAGCACCCCGCCGAAGTCCACCACCAGCGCGCTGTGCGAGTGGCCGTCGCGCATATGCTCCCCGCTCATGGGCGAGGAGGCTAGCGAGCGGGCGGTGGCCCCCGACGGGATCGACCCCGAGGGCATCGAGCGCTGGTTCGCCGAGAACGTGCCTGGGGCCGAGCCGCCGCTTCGCTTCGAGCGGATCGCCGGGGGCCGGTCGAACCTCACCTACGCGGTCTCCGACGCCGCCGGGCGCGCCTGGGCGCTTCGCCGCCCGCCGCTGGGCAAGCGCCTCGCGTCGGCGCACGACATGGCGCGCGAGCACCGGATCATCACCGCCCTGCAGGGAACCGACGTGCCGGTCGCCCCCGCGGTGGGCCTGTGCGAGGACGATGCGGTGAACGGCGCCCCCTTCTACGTGATGGAGTGGGTCGAGGGCCCGATCCTGCGCTCGCGGCGCGAGGCCGAGGAGGCCTTCGGCGAGGAGGACCGGCGCGCGATCGGCGAGCGCATCGTCGACACGCTGGTGGCAATCCACGGGGTGGACCCGGACGCCGTCGGCCTCGGCGAGCTGGGCCGCAAGTCCGACTACGTCGCCCGCCAGCTCCACCGCTGGCAGGGCCAGTGGGAGAAGTCCAAGACCCGCGAGCTGCCGCTGATCGACGACCTCCACCGGCGCCTGTCGGCCCGCATCCCGGATCAGGGACCGGCGGCCATCGTCCACGGCGACTACCGCCTGGACAACACGATCCTGAACGACGCCGGCGAGGTTGCCGCGGTGGTCGACTGGGAGCTGTGCACGCTGGGGGACCCGCTGGCCGACGTCGGCATGCTGCTCGTCTACTGGTCTGAGCCGGGCGACGAGCTGATGCCCCTGTTCGAGGCGCCCACCACCGCGGCGGGGTTCCCCGACCGGGCGGAGGTGCGCCGCCGCTACGCGGAGCGCTCGGGCCGCGACCTGTCGCAGATCGACTATTACGTCGCGCTCGGCTGCTGGCGCGGCGCGATCATCCTCGAGGGCGTCTTCGCCCGCTACGCCGCGGGCCAGTACGGGAAGACCGACGAGGGCTTCCAGCGCTTCGCCGAGATCGTCGAGCGGCTGGCCGAGGCCGCCGACGAGGCCGAGCGCCGCCTGGGCTAGCCCTGGCCCGTGTCGGCCAGCGGCAGCTTCACCCTGATCTTCGAGAAGCGCACCTTGCCCGCGGAGCGCTGGATGTCGTAGAGCGTGGTCGCGGCGGCGAGCTGGAGCCTGTATCCGGTGCCCGCGTCGGCGTGGCTCGCGATGCGCACGAGCGGCACCCTGAGCGTGTGCTCCTTCCCGTTGAGGACCAGCGGCACCGGCTCCGCCTGGTTGTTGACCACCAGGTGGTTGCGCGGGTCGACGATCTGGGCGAAGACGGATGTCCGCACCGGCAGCGCCCGGCCGCGATAGGTCACGCGCAGGGTTGGCGCACCGACCACGTCGGCAGCCCGATCGGGGCCCGGGATCGGGACCTTGACCGAGGCCGGCGTGGGGGTGGCGGCGATGAGGATTCCCGAGCCGACGTCCGGGAGGATGGGCACGAGCGGCAGCGTGCCCGAGCCTCGGCCGACCAGCTCGCCCGCGCGCCGCAGCGGGTAGTCGCGGGACGAGTGCCATTCGCCGCTGTCGTCGATCCACTGGACCGGCGGGCCCGTGCGCACGTCCCGGCCACGCAGGTAACGCGCGAACCAGGCCAGGGCCCGGCGCTGGATGCGCTTTCCCTGGTCGCGGTGGGGGGTCAGGCAGACGCCGTGGCCGCCGCAGAACCAGAGCATCTTCACCTTCGTCCCCGCCTGGGCGAGCGCCCGGTAGTTGCGGTCGGCCTCGTCGAGGTCGAAGAGGGTGTCCTGCTCACCCTGGACCAGGAGGGTCGGCGCGGTGATCCGGGGAAGCAGGTAGTCGGGACCGTGGTCGGCCAGCCACTGGACCTGCGAGTCCGCGAACGAGCCGGTCGCCAGCCCGTGGAGCACGAGCTGGTAGAAGGCCGCGCTCTGTTGGCCCAGTTGGATGCCGGCGGGGCTGATGATCCCGGGCAGCGTCGTTGTCGGGATGCCGATCCCCACGAGGATCGCCCCCCACCCCGACTTCACCTCCTCGTCCGGGTAGAGGGCCGAGAGCATGCTGTTCCAGGCGATCGTGGGGACGATCGCGTCCACGCGATCGTCGAGGCCGGCGGTGACGAGCTGGATGCCGCCCCCGTAGCTGGCGCCGTACATGCCCAGGCGCGGGTCTCCGGGGCCGTCGCGCCTGGCCTCTGGCTGCTGTGCGACGAAGTCGATCAGGGCCTGGGCGTCGCGGCCCTCGTAGTCCGGCGAGTCGATCTGGACGGTGCCGCCGGAGCTCCAGAAGCCGCGGGGATCCCAGGTGAGCACGTTGTAGCCCGCGTTGATGAACTCGGACGTCGGCACGATCCCGAACGGCGCGGACGCCCGGCCCTCGAGCTGCGACGACGTGCAGCGGTCGCCCGGCGAGCCCCAGCCGGGCCCGATCATGATCGTGGGCGCTCGCTCGCCGCTGCTCAGCCCGGCCGCCGGGCAGAAGTGGCCCACGATAGGGGTGCCGTCGAAGGAGTCGACGATCACCTGCCGCGCCGACGCGGGGGGCGCCGAAAGCGCCAGGGTGCAGAGCGCGGCGGCCATCCCTGCCACCGTCCGACGGCCGGGCATCGCTACCCGGTGACCTCCGCGGGCTTCACCCCGCTCGACTCCGCCTCGGCCGCGCGCGCCCAGTGGTTCAGCTCCCGGCGGGCGATCACCATCTTGTGCACCTCGTCGGGCCCGTCGGCGACGCGCAGCATCCGGCTGAAGCGCCACATCCAGGCGAGCGGGGTGTCGTCGGACATCCCCAGCGCGCCGTGCACCTGGATGGCGCGGTCGAGGACGTCCATCACGACGTTCGCGGCGACCACCTTGATCATGGACACCTCGCGGCGCGCGGCGCGCTTGCCGGCGGTGTCCATCTTCCAGGCGGCCTTGAGCGTCAGCAAACGCGCCTGCTCGACCTCCATGCGCGAGAGCGCGATGAAGTCCTGGACGAACTGCTTCTCTGCCAGCTTGCCGCCAAAGGCCTCGCGCGAGTTGGCGCGGCGGCACATCAGCTCGATCGCCCGCTCGGCGGTGCCAATCGCCCGCATGCAGTGGTGGATGCGCCCGGGGCCCAGCCGGTCCTGCGCGATCACGAAGCCCGCGCCGCGGGGGCCAAGCAGGTTCGAGGCGGGAACCCGGCAGTCTTCGTAGAGGATCTCGCAGTGTCCGGGGCCGCCGTCGTGGCCCATCACCGGGACGGGGCGCACGAGGTTGAACCCCGGCGCGTCCGTGGGCACCAGGACCATGCTCGCGCGCGCGTAGGGCTGCGCGTCGGGATCGGTCACGCACATCACGATCGCCACCGAGGCGCCGACCGCGCCCGAGGTGAACCACTTGTGGCCGTTCAGGACCCACTCGTCGCCGTCGAGGACGGCGGCGGTGCGCAACGTGGTCGGGTCGGAGCCCGAGACCTCCGGCTCGGTCATCGAGAAGCAGGAGCGGATGGTCCCCTCGAGAAGCGGGCGCAGCCACGCCTCCACCTGCTCGTCGGAGCCGTGCTCGGCGAGGATCTCCATGTTGCCGGTGTCCGGCGCCGAGCAGTTGAAGGCCATCGGCGCGATCGCCGGGCTGCGCCCCATCTCCTCGCAGAGGACCCCGTACTCCACGTTCGTTAGCCCGGCGCCGTAGCGCTCGTCTGGCATGAAGAGGTTCCACAGCCCGTCCGTGCGCGCGCGCTCGCGGATCTCGACGAGGATGTCGGGGTAGGCCTTGCCGGCGCGGACCTCGTGGTCGAGCGCGCGCATCGCGTCGAGCTCGACGGGATAGACGTGCTCGTCGAGGAAGGCGCGAACGCGGTCGCGCAGCTCCTCGACCCGAGGGCTCAGCTCGAAATCCATCGGCGGGGAGCCTACTGCGGCAGCCCGCCCGGGGCGAAGGTCAGCCGGCGCGCGCCGGCGCGCGCGACGGGTGCGAGTGACGGTGCACCACGATCTGGAAGGCGAAGAGGCCGCCGATCACCAGGGTGGCGACGCTGAGCGACGGGATCAGGACCCCGGCTCCGGGCTGCTCCTTGGCGATCAGCGTGATGGCCGCGGCGACCATGACCACGCCGAGCGCGCCCCGCAGGAACCCCTGCGGCGCCCGCAGCGCGAGATTGCTGCCCAGCAGGACGCCGGGGATCGAGCCCACGAGAATGTTCCCCGCGAGCCCGAAGTCGATGTTGCCGCCCACCCAGTGGGCCACGCCCGCCGCCCACAAAAGGACGGCGGCATGGAAGACGTCGGTGCCAACCACGCGCTGCGGCGTGAGGCGGAAGACGGCGATCAGGACGATCGCGATCACGGTCCCGCTGCCGGCCGACGTCAGCCCGATCACGAAGCCCGTCAGCGCGCCGGTTGTGACGGCGCCGATGATGTGGCGGCGGTAGAGGTGCATCGCGGCCCGGTCGGGGATCACGTCGCGCAGGAGCGTGCCGCGCAGAAGCGTGGCCGCGCCGACCACGAGCAGGGCGGCGCCGAGCATGCCCAGCACCAGCCGGTTCAGCTCGTCCTCGCCGTAGGCGTGCTGCAGGATCTCGATGACCCACACGCCGGCGATTGCCGACGGGACGCTGCCGACCGCGAGCCAGAAGGCGATGCCGCGGTGGACGGTCCCGGCCTTCAGATGGCGCCAGGCGCCGACGGTCTTCGTGACCGCGCCGTAGAAGATGTCGGTGCCCACCGCCGTGACCGGCTGCACGCCGAAGATCAGGATGAGGAGCGGCGTCATCAGCGAGCCGCCGCCCATGCCGGTCATGCCGACGAGCGTTCCGATCCCGAAACCGAAGATGACGATGATTGGGTCCATGTGGCTGGTGGGGGAGGGTCTGGCGGCCGCCCCCGGTGCTGGTTCTCCCTGTCTTCCGCCCTTTCTTGACCAGCTTTATCAAAAGCGGAATCGCGGGAATGGTAGACGATTCCGCGAGCCGCGTCGCCGGCAGGTGAGCCCCAACGAAGCCGGCGTGCGCGGCGTCTAGCGGTGGATCCAGGCGTCCGGGTCCGACAGCAGCTCGGTGATGGCGTCGGGGAGCCTGTCGTCCCTGATGTCGGCCAGGCTCACCTGCTCCAGCACCGCGCGCAAATTGGCCCGGACCGCGATCCAGACGTCGCGCAGCCGCTCGGCCGGGCCCGGGTACTCCGTGGCCTCGGGCGCCGAGTCCTGGATGTTCGCAAGCGGCCCCTCGACGGCCCGGATGACGTCGGCGACCATGATCTCCTCGGGCGCGCGCGCGAGCCAGTAGCCGCCGTGCGCGCCGCGCTTTGCCCGCACGAGGCGCGCGTGCTTCAGCTCCAGCAGGATGTGCTCGAGGAACTGCAGGGGAATGTCCTGCGCGTCGGCCAGGCGCTCGCCCTTGATCGGCTCGCCGTCGGGGGCGGCCGCCATCTCGAGCGCGGCGCGAACCGCGTAGTCGGCTTTGGCAGAGATTCTCATGGACGATGAACCCGGCTGGAGTCAATCCGGGCCGGCATCCGCCAGAATGCCCGCCCTTGATCGACCTGCAAGCACACTCGACCGTATCGGACGGGCAGCTCGCGCCCGCCGACGTCGCCCGGGCGGCGGCCGAGGCCGGCGTGACGGTGATGTCGCTCACGGACCACGACGCCGTGGCCGGGGTGGCCGACGCGGTCGCGGCCGCCGAGGCGGCGGGGATCGAGAACGTGCCGGCGGCCGAGATGTCCTGCGTCCACGCGTACTCCGACGACCTGCACATGCTCGGCTACTGGGTTGACACGGCGGCCATGGCCGCGGCGTGCGAGCGCGCCCAGCAAGAGCGCGTGACGCGGGCGCGCGAGATCGTCGAGCGCCTGAACGCGCACGGCGTCGAGGTCACCTTCGAGGCGGCGGTCGCCGAGGCCGGGGCCGCCGACTCCATCGGTCGCCCCCACATCGCTCGCGCGGCCGGCGCTGGGCCGGACCTCGGCCCCTTCTTCGAGGAGTACCTGGTGCCGGGCGCCAAGGCGTTCGTCGCGCGGCGCTGGCCAACGGCCGAGCAGGCCGTCGAGGTGATCCACGAGGCCGGCGGGGTCGCGGTGGTCGCGCATCCCTACTGGGACGTCAAGGACCCCGCCCAGGTCCGGGACCTGGTCGAGAGCCTCGTGCGGGATGTCGGCCTCGACGGGATCGAGACCTTCTACCCGCCGCATACGAAGCAGCAGACCGCCCACCTGCTCGAGCTCTGCGACGAGTTCGACCTCGTCCCCACGGGCTCCTCGGATTTCCACGGGCCGACGCACAAGACGTTCAGCCGCTTCGCCGCGTACAACACCTTCGGGCTCGGCGAGCCCGTGGTGCCTCCCAGGCCCTGACGAGCTACTCGCCCGCAGGGATCAGGTCGCGCTCGGCGAGGTAGTCGAGGATCTTGCGCGCCGATTCCTCGGGGCTCTCGTGCTCGGTCTCGAGCGTGATCTCGGGGTTCTCCGGCGGCTCGTACGGATCGGACACGCCCGTGAACTCCTTGATCTCGCCGGAGCGCGCCTTGGCGTAGAGGCCCTTGACATCGCGCCGCTCGCACTCCTCGACCGAGGCCTTGACGTACGCCTCGATGAAGCGCCCGTTCATCAACGTGCGGGCCTCGTCGCGGATCGCGCGGTAGGGCGAGATCGCAGCGGTGATCACCGGCACGCCGTTGCGCGAGAGCAGGTCGGCCACGAAGGCGATGCGGCGGATATTGGTGTCGCGGTCCTCCTTGGAGAACCCGAGGCCCTTCGAGAGGTTCTCGCGCACGACGTCGCCATCGAGCACCTCCGCGGGCGTGCCGCGCTTCTCGAGCTCCTCGACGAGGACGCCCGTAATGGTGGACTTGCCGGCTCCCGAAAGCCCTGTGAACCAGAGGGTGAAGCCCTTTTCACCAGCCATTCAGCTGGACTCCTTTCTATACGAATCGATCAGGATCTCGGCAACCTCTTCCCGTGTGAACTCGTGCGGAGGGGTCTCGCCGCGGGCGAGCATCTCGCGCACCTTCGTGCCCGACAGGAACAGATGTGATTCCTGTGGATGCGGGCAGGTCTTGTTGGACGCCATCCCCTCGCAGTCGTGGCACCAGAAGGTGTGCTCGAAGAACAGGGGCTCGATCCCCAGCTCGGCGAAGTCGATGTCGTCGAAGATCCGCTGGGCGTCGTAGGTGCCGTAGTAGTCGCCGACGCCGGCGTGGTCGCGGCCCACGATGAAGTGGGTGCAGCCGTAGTTCCGCCTGATGATCGCGTGGAGGACCGCCTCGCGCGGGCCCGCGTAGTGCATCTTCGCCGGGTTGACGCCGAGGATCACGCGCTCGGGGTGGTAGTAACGCTCCATCAGGACCTCGTAGCACCGCATTCGCACGTCGGCCGGGATGTCGCCCTCCTTGGTCTCGCCGATCAGCGGGTGCAGGAAGAGCCCGTCGGAGACCTCCAGCGCGGCCTTCGTGAGGTACTCGTGCGCCCGGTGGATGGGGTTGCGCGTCTGGAACGCGACGATCCGCGTCCAGCCGCGCTCGGCGAAGGCCTTGCGCGACTCCTCGGGCGTGAGGTAGCGCCGCGCGAACGCGTCGTCGTGGTCGGGCAGGGCGTCAACCTCGATCGGGCCCGCGATGCAGCGCGCGCCCTCGCGGTAGATCGCCGCGACGCCCGGATGCTCCTCGTCGGTCGTGAGGTAGACCTGCTCGGCCTCCTTGCGGGTGTCTCGCTCGAACACCTCCTCGACACGCAGGCGGCCGAGCCGCTTGCCGTTGGGGGCGCTCAGCTCGACCACGTCGCCGGCGGTGCACTCGAGGTCCGTGGCGAGCGTGATCGGGATGGGCCAGATGTCGCCCGAGGCCAGGCGCATGTTCTCGCACACGCCGCGCCAGTCCTCGGAGCCGAGGAAGCCCTTCAGGGGCGCGAAGCCCCCGTTGGCGAGCAGCTCGAAGTCGGAGGCCTGGCGCGCGGTGAGCGTCAGCGCCAGGGCCGTCTCGGCGCTACCCATTCAGGCCGCACTCCGTGCGCTCGGTCCCGGCCCAGCGGCCGGAGCGGGCGTCCTCGCCCTCCGTGGGTCGCGTGGTGCAGGGCATGCACCCGATGGATGGATAGCCCTGGTCGTGAAGTGGGTTGTATGGCACGTGCATGTCCTTGATGTGGGTCCAGACCTGCTTCTCGCTCCAGTCCGCCAGGGGATTCAGCTTCCAGAGGCCGAAGCGCGTGTCCCAGCCGAACTTCGCTGCGCTGGCCCGTGTTGCCGAGTCCTCTCTGCGGATTCCCGAGACCCAGCACTCGACGCCGTGAAGCGCCTCGCGCATTGCCTCGACCTTGCGGACTCCGCAGCAGGCGTCCGGATCGCGTTGCCAGAGATTATCGCCGTGGAGCTCGCGCTGCTTCGCCAGGGTGATCCCGGCGTACCGCTCGAACTCGATTCCGTAGCGTTCGGCGAGCGCGTCGCGGGTCGCGTAGGTCTCGGGAAACAGCAGCTCAGTGTCCAGGTAGAAGAAGCGCGCCGCGGGCTCGATCCCGTGCACCATGTCCACGATCACCGAGCTCGTCTTCTGGAACGAGACGGCGAAGCGCAGGCTCGGGTGGAACGTCTCGACGGCCCAGGCGATCGCCTCGTGGGCGGTCATGGCCTCGACCTCGGCGGAGACCTCCTCGGGGTCCACGATCTCGCCGCCGATCATCGGCACGGCGGGGCGCCCGTTGCCGTTTCCGTTCCCGTCGGGGAGCTCGCCCTCGTGGAGGACGCGCGGGCGCGCCCGGATCACCTCGAGCTGCTGGGGCGGTGGCTTCATCAGATCGCGCACTCCCCCTCGCCGCGCTCGACCTTGTAGGGCTCGGCGCGGTTCCAGTCGATGAAGTGGTTCAGGTTGTCCAGGTTGAACTCGACGGGCATGGCGAGGTCCTTCACCTGCTGCTCGAACGGGTCGGTGCCCACGCGCTCGACGAACTGGTTGAAGCTCTCCCCGGCGGAGCGCTCGGACTCGTAGAAGCGTACCCAGCGCTCGACCGCGTCGGGAACCCGCTTGGCGGGCAGGCGCGCCTTCAGGCGCGTGCCGAAGGCGACGTTGCCGCCCTCGTAGTTTCCGCCGAGGTGGGCGATGTAGGCGGGGATCTGGCGCTCGCCGACCTTCATCGAGGCGCCGTAGAAGCCGATGTTCGCGATGTGGTGCTGGCCGCAGCCGTTGGGGCAGCCGGACATCTTCACGTGGATCTGGCGTGAGAGCTCGTCGCTGATCTGCATCTGTTCGAGACGCTCCTCGACCGCGGCGTTCAGTCCCATCGAGCTGGTGATGCCCAGCTTGCAGCTGTCCGTGCCGGGGCAGGAGACGACGTCGGTGATCTGGCGCGGGCCGGCGTCGCCCAGGCCCAGCTCGCCCAGGCGCACCCAGGCGTCGTAGAGCGCCTCGTCGCGGACCCAGCGAAGGACGAAGTTCTGCTGGACGGTGGTCCTGGCGTAGCCGCCGGTGAACTCGCGCATGATGTCGCCGAGGCCGCGGAACTGCTCGGGCGTGAGGTCGCCGCGGGTGACCTTCACCTCGATGGTGTTGAAGCCGGGCTGCCGCTGCGGGCGCACGTTCGCCTCGAGGAAGCGGTCAAACTCGGAGCGGTCGCCGTTCGGCGAGCCGGACTGGGCGGGCACCGGCGGCGCGTTCAGCTCCTCGTCGTCGATCAGCAGCATGTGGTCGATCGAGAAGTCGCGGTCGTTCACCCAGTCGCCCTCGAGCTCCTCCTCGACCATCTCCCGGAACGCGTCGATGCCGACCTTGTCGATCAGCACCTTGATCCGGGCGCGGGCGCGGTTGACCCGCAGCCACTCCTGGCGGTCGAAGATCCGCCAGCAAGCCTCGGAGACCTTGAGGTAGTCGCCGTTGTCGAGCTCGACGAACTCGTAGAGGGTGGGCGCGATCCGCGGCATGATCGAGGTGCCGCCGCCGATCCGGATCTCGACGCCGCGGACGTCGCCGCGCATCTTCGGGATGAAGCCGATGTCGTGGATGCCGGTGATCGCCACGTCCTCGTCGGTCGCCGTGAACGCGGTCTTCACCTTGCGCGGCATGAGCTGCGTGACGGGGTGGCGGACGAAGTAGCGGACGTACGCGTGGGCGTACGGCGTGATGTCGAACAGAGCGCCCTCGGAGACGCCGGCCCAGGGGTCGCCGGTGACGTTGCGGATGGTGTTGCCGCACCCCTCGCGGGAGGAGAGGCCCGCGTCGCTGATCTCGCGGATGAGCTTCGCGGCGTCGGGCAGCGGCACGTGGTGGATCTGGATGTTCTGCCTGGTGGTGATGTGGCCCTTGCGAAGCGGCGCGTACTTCTCGATCACGCTGGCGAACGCGTCCATCTGCTCGGGCGTGATGCCGCCCAGGGGCAGCTTCGTGCGGATCATCTGCACGTCGGGCTGGCGCTGCCCGTAGACGCCCTGCTTCAGGCGGAAACCGATGAACTGGTCCTCGGGCACGTCGCCGCGCATGAACCTCGCGGCCTCGGTGTCGAAGTCGTCGAACTCCCGCTCGATGATCGGGATCACGTGGCCCGGGACGTTGTCGTAGACCTCCGGGTTCTCGAGCGAGCCGAGCTTGCCCTTGCCGGCCTGGTCCTTCTGCGACACGTCGAGCTTGTGCTCGGCGGCGACGCGTTCGGTCACGGACTCCTGTCCCACGGCGCTGGGCTCCATGGGCCTCATATTACACAAATCCTGACCGGCTTTAGGGCATTTAGCCCCGGGGGCCGGCCGGGCGCGGCGCCGGCTAGCTCACGTCGGTGCCCTCGACCACGAACGCGACCCGCACGTGGGCGCGGTACTCGTCGAGGTTCTCGCCCCGGATCCCGGTGGACACGATGTCCACGGCGCGGATGTTCCGCAGAGAGCCCTGCGCCTGCGACAGGGCCTGCTTCGCCGCGTCGTCGGTGGACGTCTTCGAGCTCCCGACGAGCTCGATGATCTTCACGACAGCCATTCCGTCTCCTCTCGATGGACCATGGATTCCCGTACGGCCTCAGCGCGGGGCGGGGCCCCACCCTTGCCCGGCCGGGTTGCGCGAGCTCACGCCCTCGATGAGCGCCGCGCGCTGCCAGCGGCTGCCGCCGTCCTGCGGCGCCGGGGCCGGCGCGGTCTCGGCGAGAAAGCGCTCGAGCGCGGCGACGATCGCGGCCGCCTCGCCCGCGGAGGCGCCGCCCGAGACCAGCTCGATTCGGGGCCTCGGGGGCCGCCGGTTGCCGTTGCTCGCCATCTGCGCAATCTAACCTGCCCGCGATGCCCGAGGTAGCCGTGCTCGATGCCGAGGCCGTGCACGCGGCGGTCGGCCCCGCCGAGGCCGTGGAGCGCACGCGCGAGGCGTTTCGGCGCCACGCGCTGGGCGAGTGGGTGATGCCGGCCAAGGTGTACGTGGACGCGCCGCCCGCCGGCGACTTCCGCGCCATGCCCGCGCTGGGCGACGGGCTGGCGCTGCTGAAGTGGGTCACCTCGTTCCCGGACAACCCCCGCCGCGGCCTGCCCGTCGTCGCCGGGGCCCTGCTGCTCTCCGACGCGGCGACCGGCGAGCTGCTGGCGGTCATGGACTGCGCCGCGGTCACCGGCCTGCGCACCGGCGCGGCCGCGGCGGTTTCGGCCATGGCGCTCGCACACGAGGAGGCGCGTTCGGTGGGGATCGTCGGCTGCGGCGTGAACGGGGCCTGGGCGGCGCGCTGCCTCGCGGCCTCGGGCTACGGGCCGGGGGTCTGCGCCGACCTGCGCGCCGGCGCTGCCGCGGAGCTGGCGGGCGAGCTGGGATGGCGAGTGGGCTCCCGCGACGAGGCCGCGGCTGAGGACGTGGTCGTCAGCGTCACCCCCGGCGAGCGCCACGTGATCCTCGCGTCCGACCTGCGCGGCGGCCAGCACATCGCCGTTCTCGGGGCCGACGCCAGGGGCAAGGCGGAGGTCGAGCCCGCGGCCCTCGCGGGCTGCCGCGTCTTCTGCGACGAGTGGGAGCAGGCCGCGGGCGGGGGCGAGCTGTCCGGCCCCGTCGCCGCCGGGCAGCTGCGGCGCGAGGACGTCACCGAGCTGGGCCAGGTGCTGGTGGGCGCCTCCCCCGGCCGCTCCTCGGAGTCCGAGACCACGATCTTCGACTCCACCGGCCTGGCGATCCAGGACCTGGGAATCGCGGTCGCGGTCCTTCAAGCGCTCCGCGAGGGGCGCGTCGAGGCCGTCCGCGTGTCCCTCTGAGCGGCGAGAAGCCCGGGTCGCGGCCGGCGGCCTCAGTCGCCCTCGCCGGGCGGCGGCGGCGCCGGGGCGGGCTTGGCGCACTCCTTCAGCCGTTCGTCGAGCGAATGCTTTCGCTCCTCGAAGCGCGCCTTCACCCCCTCGAGCGCGGGCTGGTTTTCCGCCAGCGCCTGCTCGACGCGGGCTCGCCGCGCGTCGAGGGCGGTGCGCTTCGCCTCGAGGTCGGAGCAGCTGGAGGACGGGACGGCGGCCGCGGTGGTGACCGTCGTCGTGCTCGTCGTGGTGGTGGCCCGCGTGCTCCGGGCCTGGGCGCCGCCGCTCCCGCTCCGCTCTTTTCCTCCACCTCCGCCACCGAGCGCGGCCAGCGCGAGAACCGCCGCCAGGGCGGCGATGGCAAGCGCCGACAGCGCGCGGGCGGGCGTGACCTCGATCTGGCGCTGCGCGGGCGCGAGGGCCGCCGCGGGAGCGGCGCGATCTACCTGCCCGAGATCGTTCAGGGCAGCGGCCGCCGAGGCGGGGCGGCCCGACGGATCCGGTGCGGTGAGGCGATCCACCAGCAGATCCAGCGCCGTCCCGCGGGCCGGCTGGGCCGCCTCGCGCAGCACGATCCCCGCGGAGTAGAGGTCCGAGCGCTCCGTCGCCGGCTCGCCCTCCAGGACCTCGGGCGCCATGTAGCGCAGCGTCCCGATGACGTTGCCGGTCTCCGTGATCCTGGCCGCGTCGCGCGCCCGGGCGATGCCCAGGTCCGCCAGGCGGGCTCGCCCCCCGGGCTCGATCAGGATGTTCGACGGCTTCACGTCGCGATGGACGACCCCCGACCTGTGCACGTGGTCGAGGGCGGCGAGCAGCTCGGCCGCAAGTCGCTCGCCGTCCAGGGGCGGCTCTCCCTCCGCGCCCACCCGCTCGGCGAGCGTGCGGCCGTCCACGTACTCCATGACGAGGTGGGGGCGCTCGCCATCCGCGCCGAAGTCGAAGATCCGCACCAGGTTGGGGTGCATGAGGCCGGCCGCGACGCGGGCCTCGCGCTCCAGCCGGGCGACGTACGCCGGGTCGTCGGCGAGGGCCTCGGACAGGACCTTGACGGCGACCGTTCGGTCGAGGACGTCGTCGTGGGCCCGCCAGACCGTGGCCATGCCCCCGGCCGCGATGCGCTCCTCCAGGCGGTAGCGCCCGCCCAGGGTCGTGCCCGGCGCGGGCGGCGCGCCCGCCTCAGGCATCGGGCGGCAGTCGCTCCGCGGCGGGCAGCGGCCGCGTCTCGGTCTCGTCCGCGGGCTCCGGAGTCGCCGGCACGGGGGTGGTCGGCTCGTGCGGCGCCGGTCCCACCGGCGGGCGCGATCCCGAGAGCCCCGAGGGGCGCAGGGTGATCACCAGCGAGACCCGCGCTATCCGCAGCAACCCGCCCACGCCCATCAACGCGGCGCCCGCAAGCGCGACCCAGGCGCCGCCCGCGATCGAGCGCCCGCCCGCCGCGGGGGGATGGTCGATGAGCGCCTCGACGACGATCAGGAGCGCGCCGAGGCCCAGCCACGGCAGCCACTCCGGCCGCACGCCCGCGTCGGCGCGCGCCGCTCCCGTGACGCCGGGGAGCACGGCTGCCAGGCAGAGCAGGGCGAGGACGGCCAGCAGCAGGTCCAGCACCTCGAAGCTGTCCCAGCCCGTCAGCGCGGGGTGGAACCAATGCAGAAACAGGCTCACCACCAGCACGATCGCGCCCACCGCGACGGCGATGGCGCCCGTGTCGATTCGCTCGGGCATTCCGGCCTACTACCCGGAATGCGCGTCAACTCACCCGTCCGCGTCGGCCCCGTGCCCGTTCGCGGCTCTCTGGGGCCGCAATCCCTCCGCCGCGTCCAGGCGCGCGCTCAGCCTGCGCGCCAACTCGCCCACATGCGGCTCGCGCAGCATCGAGCGATGGTTGCCGGGGACCAGCTCGTAGTCGAGCCCGCCCCGTGCGACCCGCTCCCAGCCTGCGCGGCTGCGCCTCGCAGGGCGTCCGGCGCTGTCCTCGGACTCGAACAGCGCCACCCGTCCCGAGTACGGGCGGGCGACGTATTCGTGCAGCGCCTTGAAGCCCGCGCGCCGCACCGAGTCGCCCCGGCGCGCGCCGCGCGGGCGGCCGAGCGCGAGGGCCGCGCCCGCGCGCTCGCGCCAGGATCGCCTGCGTGTGCGCCGGACGAGGCGCCGCGCCCTGGCAAGGCGGCGGCGAACGGCGCGCCCGGCCCGGGAGCGAACGTCGCGGTTGCGCCGCCTCGCCCTCCTTCGCCTGCGCTCCGCCGATCGTCCCAGTTGCGGATGCCTGGCATCGAGCGCGGCGACCAGCGTGACCTCCTCGCCCATGGCCTGGAGCTGCTGGGCCATCTCCATCGCGATCTGCGCGCCGCGGCAGATGCCGCCCAGCAGATACGGCCCGTGGCGCTGAACCCTGCGCACCTCGGAGAGATAGTGACCGGCCATTTCCTCGATTCGACGGTGGGGCCGGGTGTCACCGTCGAGGCCGCGGGCCTGCAGGCCGTAGAAGGGCCGTTCGGGATCGGTGTTGCGGCTCAGTCGCGCCAGGACGGTCACGGTCCCGGCGCCCCCGTGGACGCAGAAGAACGGCGTCTTCCAGCCACCGGGCTCCATCGGCACCAGCGAGCGCCACCCCTCGTCCGAGCTGTCACGGTCGATCACGCCGGCGAGGGCGGCCAGCGTCGGTGCTTCGAAGATCGAGGCGACCGGAAGCTCCCGCCCGAATTCCAGCTCGATCTCGGCGAAGAGCCGCAGCGTCAGCAGCGAATGGCCGCCGAGCGCGAAGAAGTCGTCGCCCGGCCCCACCGGCTGCTCCAGCAGCCGCTCCCAGATCGCCGCGAGGCGGCGCTGCGTGCCGGCGGGCGCCGCCGAGCCGGGACTCTCTGGCGCCGCGGGGCGGATCGCGCCGGCGCGCAGCGCGGCGCGATCCACCTTGCCGTTCGGCGTCAGAGGGAGGGCCGGGAGGCTCTCGACCGTGTCCGGGAGCAGGTGGTCGGGCAGGCGCTCGCGGAGCCAGGGCATTGGATCGAGCTCCCCGGCTCCCGCCCTCCCGACGACGAACGCGGCCAGGCGCCGGCCTCGAGGCGGATCGTCCCGAACCACGACGGCGGCCGCGGCGACGTCGGGGTGCTCACCCAGCACCACCTCCAGCTCTCCAGGCTCGACCCGGAAGCCCCGGATCTTCACCTGGTCGTCGGCGCGCCCGAGGAACTCGAGCGCGCCGTCATCCCGCGCGCGCACGCGGTCCCCGGTGTGGTACAGCCGCTCTCCCGTGCCGGCGGGATCGTGCACGAAGCGCTCGGCGGTGAGCGTCGGGCGGCGGTGGTACCCGCGCGCGAGGCCGGCGCCACCGATGTACAGCTCACCCTCGGCCCCCGGCCGGACCGGGCGGCCGTCCTCGCCGAGAACGTGAGCTGTTCGGCCGGCGACCGGCCGCCCGATCGGCACGGCCCCGTCCACCTGGGTCGCCTCGGTGAGCTCGTGGCAGCAGGCGAAGGTGGTGCTCTCGGTGGGCCCGTAGCCGTTGATCAGGCGCAGGCCCGGCACGGCTTCGAGCGCCCGCCGGCAGTGGCCTGGTGAGAGCACGTCGCCGCCGGCCAGCAGCTGCCGCAGGCCGCGCAGGCCCGCGACGTTGCCGTCCACCATCTCGTGAAACAGGCCGGCCGTGAGCCACATCGTCGTGACCCCGTGGCCGTGGATGGTCTCGCCGAGCTCGCGGAGTGTCGGGAGCCCGGGCGGGGCGAGCACCAGTCGCGCCCCGTTCAGCAGCGCTCCCCAGATCTCGAAGGTGGAGGCATCGAATCCGGCGGGCGCCAGCGCGAGCAGGGTCTCGTCCGCCCCCAGATCGGCGAAGTCGCAGCCGCGCACCAGCGACACGACCCCGCGCTGCAGCGCCTCGACCGCCTTGGGTCGGCCGGTCGAGCCCGACGTGTACATCAGGTAGGCGAGGCTGTCGGGCCCGGCTTCGGCGGCGAGGCTGCCCCTCGGATCGGCGGTCAGCTCGCCGATCTTCTCGACGGAAACCACCTCCGCGCCGCACATGGGGACGCGGTCGCCGAGGTCCGGCTGCACCAGAACGACGGGCACGGCCGTGTCCTCGAGCATGAACGCCGTGCGCGCGGCCGGGTGCCCGGGGTCGAGGGGTACGTATGCCCCGCCCGCCTTCAGGATCGCGAGGAGCGACACCACCAGCTCGGGCGATCGCTCCATGAAGACGCCCACGGGGGTCGCGTGCCGGACCCCCAGGTCGTGCAGCCTCCATGCCAGGGCGTTCGCCGCCTCGTCGAGCTCGCCGTACGTCACCCGAGTTGAGCCGGCCTCGACCGCGACCGCGCCGGCCTGCGCGGCAGCGCGCTCCTCGAACACCGGCGCGATCGCCGTCTCCCAGCGGCCGGGGCCGGGCGGGGCGTCGCGCTCGGCGGTCGGCCGGGTGCGCCCGTTTCGTTCCGGCGCGGCCTGGACCGACCAGGGCGCCGGGCTCTCGGGCTCGCGGACGAGTGCCTCGAGGTGGTTCCGGTAGCGGGCCAGCATCGCGGCGGCCGCATCGCGGTCGAAGAGGTCGGCGTTGTACTCCCAGAGCAACCGCAGGCCGTCAGCCCCGGCGGATCGCCGGTTGATCACGATCGCGTTGAGGTCAGCCTTCGCCGACAGGTTCGCGACCCGCTCGTCGGGGACGATCCGCAGCCCGGCCGCCTGGGTGGGCGCCCTGGGCGCATCGTCGAACGAGAAGAGCGCCTGGTAGACGGGCAGGCGGCCGCTCTCGCGGGGCGGGCGCAGCATCTCGACGACGCGGTCGAACGGGACGTCCTGGTTGGCGAGCGCCCCCAGCACCGCCGTGCGGACCCGCGCGAGCAGGTCCAGGCCGGTGTCGCCGGGTTCGACCGCGACCCGCAGGGCGACGGTGTTCAGCGCCATGCCGATCAGCGCCTCGGATTCCGGGCGCCGCCGGTTGGCCACGCCGGTGCCGACGCACAGGTCGGTGTTGCCGCTCTCGGCGCGCAGGAACGAGGCGAACGCCGCCAGCATCACCATGAACGGGGTGGCGCCGGCGCGCGCGCCGAGCCTATGGACCGCGGCGCTCACGCCGGGCTCGAGCTCGCATTCCAATGCGCCGCCCCGGAAGCTCTGCCTCGGCGGCCGCGGTTTGGCGGCCGCCAGCTCGAGCGGAGGCGGCAGCGGCGTCAGGGCCCTCCGCCAGTACCCGAGCTGGGCCTCGGCGAGGGGGCTGTCCATGACGGAGCGCTGCCAGCGGCAGAAGTCCGCGAACTGCAGCCGCGGGGCTGCCAGGGGCGGGTCGCCGCCGCGGGCGAACGCCGAGTAGAGCTGGGCCAGCTCGCGCCGGAAGACCGCCCATGACCAGCCGTCGTGAAGCAGGTGGTGCTCGACATGCAGCAGCGCGTGGCGTTCCGGTGCGAGTCGGAACAGGTACCAGCGGACCAACGGCAGGCGCGAGACTTCGAACCGCCTGCCGACGCGCTTGGCGACCGCGTCGCGCAACGCCCCCTCGCGTTCGACCTCGGCCAGGCCGCTCAGGTCGATGCGCTTCAGCCGCACCCGGCCTCGCGGGTGGATCACCTGCACGGGCCCGCCGTCTCCCCAGGGGAAGGTGGTCCGCAGGACCTCGTGGCGCCGCACCAGGTGGCGCAGGGCACGGGCCAGCGCCGGCTCGTTGAGCTCTCCTTCCAGCCACAGGACGTCCTGGAACTGGTACGCGAGCGACTCGGGCTCCAGGCGCTGAAAGAACCAGGCGCGCTCCTGCGCGAAGGAAAGGGGCGCGAACCGGTGGGGGCCGGCAGCCGGGGTGATCGGCGGCAGGCCCGCGCCGCCCGCGCCTCGCCGCGCCTCGACCTCGGTTGCCAGCGCGGCGGGCGTTGCCCGCTCGAACACCGTCTCCGGCGGGAGGTCGACTCCCTCGTGGTCCGCGATCCTCGCCACAAGCTGCATCGCGATCAGCGAGTCGCCGCCCAGCGCCAGGAAGTCGTCGTCCGGCGCGACCTCGTCATGGTCCAGGAGCTCCGCGAGCAGGGCACACAGATGCGCCTCCAGCCCGTGGCCCTCGGTCCGGGCGCGTCCGTTCCCCGGGGCCGCGGGCGCGGGCTCTCTCCCGGCGGGCAGCCGGTCCACAACCTCGAGGCGCGCGGGAAGCATGTGCCGGGGAAGTCGCGTCGCGAGGTGATCCCGGAGCTCGCCGGGCGTCGCTCCAGGCGCGACGGCGTGCGCCGCCAGGCGCCGCGCATCGCCGCGCCCCTCGCTCGCGGCGACCTTCGCGGCCGAGACCTGTGGATGCTCCAGCAGGGCCGCACGCACCTCGGCGGGCTCCACCCGGAAGCCGCGGATCTTCACCTGGTCGTCGAGCCTGCCCAGAAAGTCCAGCCGGCCGTCCTCGGTGAGGCGCACCCGGTCGCCGGTCCGGTACACGGTCCCGAGGCGCGGGTCGAACGGATCCGCGACGAACCGCTCGGCCGTCAGCCGCGGCGCGCCGGCGTAACCCCGCGCGATGCCGTCGCCGCCCAGCCACAGCTCACCGCTCTGCCCGGGGGGGACAGGGCGCAGCTCCGGGTCGAGCACGTAGGCCGTCGTGTTCGCCAGCGGACGCCCGATCGGCACTCGCTCGGCGAGCGCGTCCGCCGCGACGAGCTCGTGCGCACACGCGTCGCAGGTGGCCTCGGTCGGGCCGTAGCAGTTCACGATCCGGCATCCCGGCAGCGCCTCCAGCGCCGCGCCGGCCCGATGCGGGCTCAGCACGTCCCCGCCGACCAGCACGCTGCGAAGGCCCTCGAGTCCGTCGAGGCCGGCGTCCACGAGCTCGTGGAAGAGGACGGTGGGGGGGACGATCACGGTGATCCCGTGGTGGCGCGCAGTCCGCCCGATGATTGCCGCCGACAGCTGGCCGGGCGGCGGCAGCACCAGCCGCGCTCCGTTCAGCAGGGTGCCCCAGATGTCCAGCGTGGACCCGTCGAAGCCCAGCGGGTTCAGCGCGAGCACGGCGTCCTCGGGCCCGAGCCGGTGGTGGTCGCTGCCGAGCGCCAGGCGCAGGATCCCGCGATGGGCCGCCTCGACTCCCTTGGGCTCGCCCGTCGAGCCCGACGTGAACATCACGTACGCCGGCCGCGCACCTCCCTCGGAGGGCTCGTCGCCCGGAGGTGCCGGTGGCATCCGCTCGATCTCCAGCACCGAGCAGGGATCACCCCGCAGGCCGTCCGCATGTGCGTCCGGCGCGAGGATCGTCGCTGCGCCCGTCAGCTCGAGCATCAGCCGCCGGCGGGCGGCGGGCAGCTCCGGGTCCAGCGGGACGTACGCGGCCCCGGCCTTCAGCACGCCGAGGAAGGCGACGATCGCCTCGGGGCAGCGAGCGGCGCACACCGCGACGGCGCTTCCGGGAGAAACATCGAGGGCGCGCAGCCGCGCGGCGATGCCATCCGCCGCCGACGCGAGCTGCGCGTAGGTGAGCGCCCGCTCGCCTTGCTCCACCGCGACCGCATCGGGGCGCCGCGCGAGCTGCGCGGCGAAGGCCGCCGGGATCGAGGCGTCGCGCTCGTATGCGAGGCGGGGACCCGCGCCCGGCGTGGGACGACCCCGCTCGCGAGGGTCGGATGCGAGCTCCTGCATGTCCGGACGAGCGCTCACGCGGAGAGCGCCAATCGTAGGGGGTGCCGGGGGATCAGCCCGCGACGCCGACGGGGCTCGCCGGGATCAGCGCGGGTCGTCGATCAGGAGCTCGACGTTGCGATCGGCCGCCACGCCCTCGCCGCAGCCCGGGGTGCACTGCTGGGCGCCGACCTGCGGGTCGTTGTAGGACATGGTGCGTCCCAGCGAGGCGAGCTGCTCGGTCGTGAGGCCCGCGGCGGGCGTGCCGGGCGGGACCGAGACCGCGTCGCTCGCGTGGTCGAGGATCGTGCCGAAGATGGACAGCGTGCCGTCGTGGTTGTCGAAGATCTCGAGCAGGCGCGGCTGCTGCGGCCAGTCCGCCTCGGCGGCGGTGCGCACGCTCCAGAATCCGCCGGGGCCGCTGGGGTTCGGGTAGGCCTGCACGTCGTTCACGTGCGAGTGGCCGGCGACCCAGAGGATGAAGTTCGGGTACTGGTGCAGCAGCGCCTCGACCTGCGGGCCCAGGTCGGGGGTCCCGATGCTGGGGTCGATCGAGACGCGCGGGTCCACGTCGCATCCGGGGTTGCGGTCGTGCCCGTGCTTGTCCTTCACGGTGCAGGGAGGCGCGGCCTCGTCGGGAACCTGCGAGGTCAGGCTCGGGATCGCGTGATGGGAGAAGATCACGACGAGCTGGTCGTTCGCCTGCGCGGCGTCGAGCTGCGTCTTCAGCCACTGGAACTGCGGGTAGTCGATGTTCCCGTCGGCCGAGGGCCCGGCGATGCCGCCCTCGGAGACGGTGTCGAGCGAGATGTAGCGGAAGCCGGGAAGCGGGCTCCAGGAGTAGTAGCCGGCAGCGCCCTTCGAGGCCGAGAGCTGCGCCGGGTCGATGTAGTCGAACCCGTGGCCGTCCGCCTGGGAGCCGTTCTGGAAGACCGTCTTGTACTGCTGCTTCGAGACGAACTGGCGGTCCGGGTCGGACGGCACCAGCGCCACCGCGCTGGGGTTCGTCTTGCGCAGGTTCAGGATCGTGTCCGGGTTCAGCTGCCCGAGCGCGTCGGCGAGGTTCCGCGGGTCGAACGTCGGCGCCATGATCTTCAGGCAGCCCGTCGCGACCGCCTCGAAGCCGCCGTTCGCCGCCTGGTTGCCCTGCACGAGCCCGTCGTGGTTGCCGAACGTGACGTAGGACGGCACGTCGAGGCCCGGCGTGCTGAACGCCTGCTGCGCGCGGTTCATGAGGCCCGGGAACGCCGGCCAGTTATGGAAGTCGCCGCGCGGGTCGTTCGGGTCGTAGAAGCCGGGGTAGATGCCCTCGAAGTAGTCGTTGAAGTCCTGGATGCCGGTGTAGCCGGCCGCCTCGCTCGCCTTCGGGACGTATGAGGCCGGGCACAGCGGGTTGGCGAGGTAGCGCTTGCGGATGCCGCTGTTGGGGTTCAGGGTGCCGCCCTCGAGCAGGGTCCGCACCCACTTCGTCTCGTTCAACTGCATGCTGTCGGCCGAGTCGCCGGTATCGAGCGTGAAGTCCATTGTGCGGTGCGCGCCGGTGCCGTCGGCGATCGGGCTGGTGTCGAAGGCGTCGACCTGGCGGATGGCCGCGTCGTCGATCTGCGGCTCGAGCGCCTCCCACGGGCGCCAGGCGGCGTCGAAGGGAAGCTGCAGCGCCCCGCTCAGCGGGTCGAGCCACTCGACCCTGGCGGGCGATTCCTCGTCGGCGAGCTGGAAGTCAGAGAGCTGGCCGAAGTAGGCCAGCGAGGTCCGCCGGGTGTCGCGGCCCGCCTGCGCGCTCGCCAGGTCCTCGCGGACCGTGTAGGGCTCGCCGGCTGCCGTATGCAGGTAGCGGAAGCCCGCCGTGTTGTCGGGCTCGATTCGCTGGTCGACGGTGCTGAGGCCCAGGTTGGCCGCAGCGAGGGTGCCGCCTCCGCCGCCGATCCCCAGCAGCGCCGACGCCTGCGAGGCGCCCACCGCCGCGATCGCGAGCGTGGCGACGAGCGCAGCGGTGAACAGCCGCCTCCCGCGTCGATCCGGTCGCTCCCCCAACTTCTCCCCCATCACGCGGGCGGCAGTGTAACCGATCCTGGCCGCCCGGCCAGCAGTTCCCCCCCGAGGCCCGTTTCGCGGCCCAGCGCTCCCGTCGGATCAGAGCGGGATGTTGCCGTGCTTTCGCTTCGGCTGCTCGACCCGCTTGGTCTGCAGCGCCCGCAGCGCCCGGATCAGCTTCGGCCGCGTCTCGCGGGGTGCGATCACGTCATCTATGTAGCCGCGCTCGGCGGCCGAGTACGGGTTCGCGAACCGCGCCTTGTAGTCGTGGATCAATCGCTCGCGGCGCTCGTCCGGGGTGGGCGAGCTCTGGATGTCGCGCCGGAAGATGATGTTGACCGCCCCCTCGGGCCCCATGACCGCGACCTCGGCGGTCGGCCACGCGAAGTTGAAGTCCGCGAGCATGTGCTTGGAGTTCATGACGTCATAGGCCCCGCCGTACGCCTTGCGCGTGACCACCGTGAGCTTCGGCACCGTGGCCTCGGTGAACGCGTAAAGCAGCTTTGCCCCGTGGCGGATGATGCCGCCCCACTCCTGCGACGTGCCGGGGAGGAAGCCGGGAACGTCGGTGAACGTCAGCAGCGGCACGTTGAAGGCGTCGCAGAAGCGGACGAACCTCGCGGCCTTCTCGGACGAGTTGATGTCGAGCACCCCCGCCAGGTGCTTCGGCTGGTTGCCCACGATTCCGACCGGATAGCCGTCCAGACGGGAGAACCCGATCACGATGTTCTGGGCGAAGTGCTCCTGCACCTCGAAGAACTCGCCGTCGTCGACGATCAGCCCGATGATGTCGCGCATGTCGTAGGGCTTCGAGGGATCCTCGGGGACCAGCGTGTCGAGGGCCTCCTCCTGCCGGTCCGGGTCGTCGAAGGGCTCGACCCGCGGCGGCATCTCCAGGTTGTTCAGCGGCAGGAACGACATGAGGTAGCGGACGTCCTCGAGGCACGCCTCCTCGTTCTCGGCCGCGAAGTGCGCCACCCCCGACTTCGAGTTGTGGGTCATGGCGCCGCCAAGCTCCTCGAACGTGGTCTCCTCGCCCGTGACGGTCTTGATCACGTCGGGCCCCGTGATGAACATGTGCGAGGTCTCGCGCACCATGAAGATGAAGTCGGTCATGGCCGGCGAGTAGACGGCGCCGCCCGCGCACGGGCCCATGATCAGGCTGATCTGCGGGATTACGCCGGAGCACTGCACGTTGCGCACGAACACGTCGCCGTAGGCGCCCAGCGAGACGACGCCCTCCTGGATCCGCGCGCCGCCCGAGTCGTTGATGCCGATGACCGGGGCCCCGACCTTGGCGGCGAGGTCCATGACCTTGCACATCTTGTCGGCCATCACCTCGCCCAGGGAGCCGCCGAACACGGTGAAATCCTGCGAGAAGACGAAGACGACGCGGCCGTCGATCGTGCCGTAGCCGGTGACGACGGCGTCGCCCCACGGCCGCTTCTTCTGCATGTCGAAGTCCGCGGTGCGGTGGCGGACGAACGTGTCGAGCTCCTCGAACGAGCCCGGGTCGAGCAGCTTCTCGATCCGCTCGCGCGCCGTCAGCTTCCCCTTGGCGTGCTGCTTCTCGATCGCCTCCTCCGACGCCGAGTTGATCGCCTGGTCGCGGAGCTCGCGCAGGTAGGCGAGCTTGTCGTCGTGGGTCTCGGGGAATCTCTCGCGCACGCGAGCGGGGATTCTATGGCCCAGGCTGCGAGGAAACGGCTAGGCCCCGAGGGTGGAGCGCTCGAGCACGGCGACCAGCGCCTGGGTGACGGCGGGGTCGAGCTCGCCACCGGACGAGGCGCGCAGGTGCTCGATCGCCGAGCGCGTGCGCGCGGACGCGGAGTCGCCGTCAGACGCCGCGGTTGGAGCCGCCAGCGCCGCGTCGCAAACGCAGCCGGCGCGGGCGATGCGCGACTCGAGCGGGATCGAGTCGGCGGCCAGGCCCGCCGGGCCGAGGCCGTCGAAGCGCTCGCCCACCAGCAGGATCCAGTCGCAGACCTGGTCGGGAAGCGCCGCGCCCAGCGCCAGGTCGCGCCCAGCCTCGAAGCGCGACTCCACCTGCGCCCGCTCCTCGGGCGTCAGCTCGGCCTGCGGCTTTCCCAGGAGCGCGGCGGGCAGATAGACGGTCCCGATCTCGTGCAGGCGGGTGAGCTCGCGGATGGCCTCCGCGCGCTCGCGGTCGAGGCCCAGCTCGACCGCCGCCGCGAACGCGTAGGCGGCGCTGCCCTCGGCGTGTTCGCGGGCGCCGGGAACGCGGCTCTCGAGGCCCTCCATCAGCGCGCCGCCGCGCAGCTTCGCCTGGGAGGCCAGGCTCAACCCGCCGCCGTGGCCGGGCTCGCCGTCAGGCGGCCGAGAAGGGCCGTCGCCCAGGGGATCCGAGCTCATCGAGCAGGCGCTCCAGAGCGGCCTCGGCGCTCTCGCGCCCCGGCCGCGGATGGTCGGCGGTGATCGAGACCGACGTGCCGAAGCCCTTCTCGGCGAGCTGGATCGCCATGCCGGCGCGCGCGGGCCCGCCCTGGACGATCCGCCATGACAGCGTCCGCTGCGGCCTGCGGGCCGTGACCTCCACCTGGACGGGCGAGGGGGAACCGATGACGCCGGCCAGCCACGCCGACATGCGTGCCTGGTCGTCGGCCAGCTCCCAAAGCTCGGGTGCGGACTTCACCAGCGTCCGCTTCGCCCTGGTCTTCATGCGTGCGGGGTTCGGTCGCCGCCCGGCGACTCCTGCCCCTGACCTCGCCGTTGCACGGCGAGCCTCGGCCGCCCGCGGTCACTAGAAGAAGGCGCCGCCCCTGTACTCGCCGAAGACGTCGCGCATGGCCCCCGACACCTCGCCGATCGAGGCGCCCGCTCGCAGCGCGTCCTTGATCGGATAGAGCAGGTTGCCCTCGCCTCCGGCCGCGTCGCGCAGCTCCGCGAGGCGCCGCTCCACGGCGTCGCCGTCGCGGTCCTGCTTGAAGCGCTCGAGGCGCTCCAGCTGGCGCCGCTCGGACTCGGGGTCCACGCGGAGGATCTCGACGTCGTCGTTCACCTCCGTGACGTACTTGTTGACGCCGACGACCACGTCCTGACCGGTGCGGTAGCGCTCGTGGTAGGAGGCGGCCGACTCCTCGATCTCGCGCTGGATGAACTCCAGCGCCTGGACCGAGCCGCCGAGCTCCGCGACCTTGTCCATCAGCTCCCACGAGCGCTTCTCGATCTCGTCGGTGAGCGACTCGATGAAGTAGGAGCCGGCGAACGGATCCGCGGTGTCGGCCGCGCCGGACTCGTGCGCGAGCACCTGCTGCGTGCGCAGCGCGATGCGCGCGGAGCGCTCGGTTGGCAGGGCGAGCGCCTCGTCGAAGCCGTTGGTGTGGAGCGACTGGGTCCCGCCCGTCACGGCGGCGAAGCCCTGCAGCGCGACCCGGATGATGTTCACCTCGGGCTGCTGGGCCTGCAGCGTCACGCCGCCGGTCTGGGTGTGGAAGCGGATCGTGGTCGCGCGGTCGTCGGTTGCGCCGAAGCGCTCGCGCATGATCCGCGCCCACATCCGGCGGACCGCCCGGAACTTCGCGATCTCCTGGAAGACGTTGTTGTGGCAGTTGAAGAAGAACGCGAGCCGCGGCCCGAACTTGTCCACGTCGAGCCCACGGTCGAGCGCCGCCTCGACGTAGGCGATCGCGTTCGCGAGCGTGAAGGCGACCTCCTGCACGGCCGAGCAGCCCTTCTCGCGGATGTGGTAGCCGGAGATCGAGATCGTGTTCCACTTCGGGACGTGCTCGTGGCAGTACTCGAAGATGTCGGTGGTCAGCCGCATGGTGGGCTCGGGGGGATAGATGTAGTTCCCCCTCGCGACGTACTCCTTCAGCACGTCGTTCTGGACCGTGCCGCGGAGCTTCTCGGCGGGCACGCCCTGCTCCTCGCCCACCAGCTCGTAGAGCAGCAGCAGGACCGCGGCCGGCGCGTTGATCGTCATCGAGGTCGAGACCCCGTCCAGCGGGATCTGGTCGAAGCAGATCCGCATGTCCTCGATCGTGTCGATCGCGACCCCGGTGCGGCCCACCTCGCCGCGGCACAGCGGGTCGTCGGAGTCGCGGCCCAGCTGGGTCGGCAGGTCGAACGCCATCGAGAGGCCGGTCGAGCCGTTCTCGATCAGGTAGCGGTACCGCCGGTTCGTTTCCTCCGCGGTGGCGTATCCCGCGTACTGGCGCATCGTCCAGAGGCGGTCGCGGTACATCCCCGGGTGGATGCCCCGCGTGTACGGATACTCGCCCGGCTTCCCGAGGCGGTCCTCGAGGCCGTCCGCCACATCGGCCTCGGTGTAGAGGCCGGAGACGTCGATCCCCGAGTCGGTGAACCGGCGCGGGTCGTCCGGGCCGACCACCGGGGCGATGTAGCGGTGGAGATCGTCGTCGACCGCGCGCGCCTGATCGCCGTCGCTCGCGCCGGAGGCGGGCTTCTCGGTCGGGCGCGTCGCCATCGCCCCCAAGGATACGTTCAGCGCGCCCGCCGCGAGATCGCCCGCTCGACGGCGTCCGCCATCCCCTCGGCCACGGCGGGATACGCGTATTCGCGTTGAGACTCCCGGTTCGGCGGGCTGAGCCCTCCCGCGACGAGCCCTCGGAGCGACGTGACGATCGCCGGCACGTCGTCTGCCCTGACGGCCTCGCACCCGGCTTCGGCGGCGATCCTGCCGGCCTCGGTCCCGGCGGCGAGCGCCAGGATCGGGCGCCCGGCCGCGAAGTACTCGAACAGCTTGAAGTTCGCGAGCTGCGTCCGTGCGGGCTGCGCGATGAGCAGCAGGGCGTCCGCCTCGCGCTGCAGCGCCAGCGCGTCCGCGCGAGCGAGGCTGCCGGCGAGCACGACGCGCGCGGGGGCGACGTCCGTCTGCAACAGCTCGCGCTCGGCCTCGGTCAGCGGCCCGGCCACCACCAGCTCCAGGCGCTCGGCGTCGCCCGGGTGGCGCCGCGCGAGCTCCGCGAGCGCCCGGACCAGCGGCTCGGGGTCGCGCCCGTAGCTGCCGAAGCGGCCCGTGTAGACCAGCGAGACGCGCTGCGGGTCCAGCAGGCCGCGGGTCGCCGCAGCCGTAGCGCCGGGCTGGCCCGCGGGCTCCTCGACCAGCTCGGGGTCCCAGCCGTTCGGGACCACCAGCGCCTCGATCCCCAGCCGGGCCGAGAGGTCCTCGGCGACCGGCCGGCTGACGCAGACGACGGCGTCGGCCGCGGCCAGCCAGCGCCGCTCCAGACGCTCGTCCGCCCGGCGCTGGGCCGCCGTAGGCAGACGCGGGCGCAGCGCCTCGAACGTCCATGCGTCGCGCAGGTCCGCCACCCAGGGGGTCCCGCGGCGCGCGAGCGCGGACCCCACGAGGTGGGCTGACTCAGGCGGCGACGAGGTGATGACGCAGTCGAAGGGCTCGCTGCGGTGCAGGCGCAGGGCGCGCCCGCGCGCGAAGGGCGCCCACGCAACAACGAGCGGCTCCGGCACCAGCACCCGGCTGAGCGGATGGGGGCGCGCGGCATAGGTGTCCGCGTCGTACAGGGCGTCGATCCGGTCGCGGCCGTGCAGGCGCGCGCGAACGCGCTGCAGGTCCGCCGTGCGCTCGATCCCCATCTCGGCGTCCGCGTCCCCGCGCCCGTAGGCCGAGGTGGTGAGCACCGTTACGCGGTGGCCGAGCCGGCGCAGGTACTTCGCCATCGCGGCCGGGCGGTGGCCGCCGGTGTCGCGGCTGGGCGGATAGAAGTAGGCGACCAGCAGGATCGAGCGGGAGGGCGTGCCGTTCACGCGCCCACCCTCTGGCGACGGGCGGCGATCGCCTGCTCGTAGGCCTCGTCCATCCGCTCGACGAGCCGGGGCCACGACCAGAGGCGCTCGGCCCGTGCGCGCCCTGCCGTCCCCAGCCGTCGCCGGCCATCGGGGCCCATCGCGATCATCTCGCCGAGCGCCTCCGCGACGGCGGCGGGGTCGCCCGGCGGCACCACCAGGCCGTTCTCGCCGGGCTCGACGACGGCGCGCACCCCGGGGTAGTCGGTGGCGAGCGCCGGCAGGCCGCACGCCATCGCCTCGATCAGCACGATGCCGAACGACTCCGGCGGCTCGGTGGTCAGCAGCAGCAGGTCCGCGGCGCGCAGCACGGCCGGCAGCTCGCCGTGGGGCACCGCGCCGAGAAAGTGGGCTCGATCGCCCACGCCGGCAGCCGCCGCACGGGCGCGGAACCCCTCCAGCAGCTCGCCGCCGCCCGCCGCCAGCAGGTGGACGCCGGCCGCCTCCGGCCGGGCGAGCGCGTCGATCGCGACGTCCAGCCGCTTGAAGTGATGCGCGCGATCCAGGGTGGCCACGAAGGCGGCGACGGTCGCCTCCGTTGGAATCCCCAGCCGCGCGCGGAGCCCGGCAGCGTCCGGGCCGGGCGCGAAGGCGTCGATGTCCACGCCGTTCGGCATCTCGACGAGCCTGTCCGGCGCGCGCTCGGTGAGCCGCCGCAGATAGGGGACCGAGCGCGCGTGGTCGCCGGAGAGCACGCACACCCGGTCGGCGGCGCGCACGATCAGCGGCGCCACGGTGTGCTCGTAGACCCCGAACATCGCCCCCCTCACGCCATGGCCCACGAGGCGGTTCTTGTAGTGGACCAGCAGGGCCTGCCCGCGGCGCCGCCGCGAGAGCCGGCCCAGGAGCGTCAGCTCCGAGCCGAAGATGAAGGGGTAGTGGACGTGGACGACGTCGAATCCGTCCACCCTTCGCAGACCCGGGATCAGCGGGGCGTTCCCGATCGCGAACACGGGCCGCTCGCGGTGCACCAGGACTCCCGGCGGGTCGACGGGGTCACCGCCGCCCGCCGCGGTGAACACCTCGACGTGGTGGCCGCGCTCGGCCTGGCCGCGCGCGAACTGGAAGCAGGTGTTGCCGGCCCCGCCCGGGTAGGGCGGGAAGGTCGCGGTCAGATGGGCTACGCGCAGCCGGTCGGGGGCGGGGGCCACGGGTCCGCACGGTACCCGCGGCCGGGGCAGCTAGTCGGCTGCGCCCACCAGCCGCTCGACCCCGGCCTGCTCGATCGTGCGCCGCAGGCCCTCGCGCAGGTCGATCTGCGGCTCCCAGCCCAGCAGCTCCCGCGCGCGGGTGATGTCCGGCTGGCGCACCTGCGGGTCGTCCACGGGCAGCGCCTCGTAGACGATCTCCGAGCGCGACTCGGTCGCCTCGATCACGGCCTGGGCCAGCTCCAGCAGGCTCATCTCACCGGGGTTGCCGAGGTTCACCGGGTAGTGCACGTCGGACTCCGACAGAGTCACCAGCCCGCGGATCAGGTCGTCTACGTAACAGAAGCTCCGGGTCTGGCTGCCGTCGCCGAACACGGTGAGCGGCTTGTCCTGAAGCGCCTGGCGCAGGAACGTGGGGATCGCGCGGCCGTCGTGCGGCCGCATCCGCGCCCCGTAGGTGTTGAAGATCCGCGAGATGCAGGTGTTCACGCCCTGCTGGCGGTGATAGGCCATGGTCAGCGCCTCGGCGTACCGCTTGGCCTCGTCGTACACGCCGCGGGGGCCGATCGGGTTGACGTGGCCCCAGTAGTCCTCGGGCTGGGGGTGGACCTGCGGGTCCCCGTACACCTCGGAGGTCGAGGCCAGCAGGAAGCGCGCGCGCTTGAACTTCGCGAGCCCCAGCATGTGGTGCGTTCCGTAGGAGCCGACCTTCAGCGTGTGCAGCGGCAGCCGCGCGTAGTCGATCGGGCTGGCGGGGGAGGCCATGTGGTAGATGAAGTCCACCTCGCCCTCGATGTGGAACGGCTGGGTGAGGTCGTGGTTCAGGAACGTGAACTCCGAGTCCCTGATGTGCTCGAGGTTCTGGAGCGACCCCGTGTCCAGGTTGTCCACGCAGATGACGCGGTGTCCCTGGCCCAGAAGGTGCTCGCAGAGGTGCGAACCCACGAAGCCCGCCCCGCCCGTGACTATGCAGGTGCTCATTCGGTCCTTTCCCTGGATCGTTTACCCCTCAGGCGGTCCGCCGCCGCCACCGATCGGCCAGGATAGCGCCGCTTCACGCGGCGCAGGCCGGTTGACCGCCCACCGAAATGCCGCGCCCGCCGCCGCCGCCCGCTGTGGGGGATTCATGGCGCCATGCGATGAATATCCCCCACGGCGCCCGGGATCTCCGCACGCCGGGGCAGGGCCGGGGGCGCGGCGGCCCCCCGATCGGTTCACGCAGGTGTGGCAGGGCAGGCGCAACCGCGCGAGATCAGCCGCCCCCGCGCGGACGCTGCGCTCGGGCTCCTGGTGGCGAGCGGCCCGGCGATCCGGCGCACCGCGATGCGCTTCTCGCTGTGCCGCGACGACGCCGACGACGCCTACGGCCGGGCGATCGAGATCCTGCTGACTCGGGCGCCGCCCCTGGAGCCGGGCCGCCTCGCCGCCTGGATGCAGGTGGTCACCCGCCGCGAGGCGCTCGCGCTGCGGCGCGCTCGCGAGCGCCTGCTCGGCGGCCATCCCGCCGACGGCGACGACCCCGCGGCCGGCGTCCCTTGCGGGCGCCCCGGCCCGCACGAGCGCGCCGAGCTGCGCGAGCTCCTCGAGAGCGCCGCCGGCGCCCTGCGCGAGCTGAAGCCCCAGGAGCGCCGCGCCCTGCTGCTCCAGGCCCAGGGCTACTCCTACGCCGAGATCGGCCGGCTCACCGGCTGGACCTACACGAAGGTGAACCGCTGTCTCAGCGAGGGCCGCGCGCGCCTGCGCACGCTCGGGGTCGCGTAGGGCGCATCGAGGCAGTCCCGATTCGGCCTTAAGGGCCCCGGTCGTGGCCACGGGCTGGGGTCGGCTTCGTCAGGGCTCGACCGTGAGGAACGCGGTCTGCCCGCCGCCGCCGCTGCCGCTCGGAGGGATGCAGTCCATGCGGTAGACGACGGTGGTCGTCGTGGTAAACCGGTGTGAGACCGTCTGGCCCTGGGGGATTTGTGCGTCGAAGACCCCTGACAGGAAGAACAGGTGAACAGAGCTCCACGCCGAGTCGTTCTTCCAGGTGACCGACTCGCCCGACTTGATCGTGTACCGGCTCTCATCGCCCGAGACGAGGGCAAGCCGATCGAAGATGCAGAAGGGCTGGAAGGGAAAGGTCGGAAAGTTCTCGGTTCTCAGGTGGATGACGCCGATCCCCGGTTTCTTCACCCGGACCGTTGTCGACGCCCGCCGGTCGGTATTGACCTTGCTTGTCGCGGTGACCTTGCACTTGCCCTCGGACCCGGGAGCCGTGTAGCGACCCTCGCTGGTGATGTGCCCGCAGCTCGCCGACCAGGTGACCCCCTTCTTCGACGAGCCGGTCACGTCGGCCGTAAATTGCTCCTTTCCCTTCGGGGCCAGGGTGATGTCCTGCGGGAAGATTTCAACGCTGGCGCATGCGTGGTTGCGGGGGTCGTCGCCTCCCGTATAGAGCGGTGAGAACGCGTAGTAGCAGAGGATGTCCTGGTCGGTGACGGCGTCCTCGTCGACCTCAACGCCGTCCGTCCGGTCGACGGTGCTGTAGCTCGATGCCCCGGCGCGAGTCGAACCGTCCCGGTCGAGGTCGAACGGCGCCCTGCGATGTCCTCCCGTGAAGCCGTCGCCGTTGAGGTCGTGGCGGGACCAGTCCGGATGCTGGGGTCGGCCCGCTTCGTCCACCTTCGGCGCAAACTCCCTGAGATCGTTGCCGTTAAAGGTGTTGCCATTGCCTGCCACGTTGAGGATGGCCATGCGAACCGGATAATCGGCGGAAGCTGGTGCGACGGCCTGGTCCAGGGACAGGGTCGCCCGGTAGGCGTCGATCGGCGGAGCCGAGACTCGTGTGCAGTTGGACGCGAGGTCCTGCGGGTTCTCGGTGATCGCAGAGATGAGCTCCTGCGGAGTCAGATTGGGATCGATCGACCAGAGATACGCGGCAAGGCCGGCGACCACGGGGCTCGCCTGGCTGGTCCCGCTCTCGTTCTCGGCCCCTCCCGTCTTCGTGAACGACCAAATCTGATGGCCGGGCGCCGCCACTGAGCCGCCCTCATTCGACGTCGCCGACAGGCAGTCGAGCGCCGTTGCGCCGTCCGCCTCCTCGACGTTCTCGGCGACGAGGGTGTTGGTTAGCGGCGGGTGATCGGCCAGGTTGGGATTCAGCGCGGCGGCCGCGAAGGGGCTGGCCTCGACTGCCTGACCGCCTGTCGTGCCGTCATTGCCGGCCGCGGTGACATGGAAGACCCGGTCCTCGAGCGAATGCGATCGCACCGCGTCGATCCACTCGGTGGCCTCGGACTCGAGGGTCCCGCTCTCCCCCCGGCTCGTGTTGATGACCACGTGACCCGGGATCGAGTCGACCAGGCCGCCGAAGTCGGTGAGGGTGTTTCGCAGCGCGCTGTCCCCCGTCAGGTCGTCTGCAAACAGCTTGCCGGGCCTGGTGAACGCACCGGTCACCATGCCCGCGCTGTTGCCGTCGTTGGCGAAGCTCGCCAGCGCGATCCCCATTACGTGGTAGCCGTGGTTCGAGGCGGCCAGCGCACCCGGAGAGTCGATCTGGCCCCCGACGACGGTGGCGTCGAGGTAGTGCTTCGGACCGAAGAGGGACGAAGGTTGCCCGCCCCCCCATTCGTCAGCGATCAGGACGGTGGGAGCGTTGGCGGTCTTGGCCAGGGCCCTGGCGTTCCACGAGGCAGGAAAGCGGCTGGCGAGCAGGTGGCTGAGCCGGGCCTGTTCCGTGCTCGAGAGCGATCCGAAGTTGGGGGGCAGGATGGCGGGCGCGCTCGCCGCCGCGATTGCCTGGGCAGCGAGCACCACCAAGAGCATGACGACTCCCCGACGCGCTGTCCCCCCACGAGACATCACGCAGGAGTCTAACCGGCGGCGAGACATACGCTGAGATGCCCCGTTTCCTGGATGAGCGGGGCAAGCCGACCGACGCGCACCGCCGAGAGCCGAATTCCGGCGCACATGGCGCCGGAATTCGGCTTTCGGCGCCGTTATCTCCCGAACGCGTGGTCAGGCGGCCTGCGGAACGCGGAAGAGGCTCGCCATCTGGGCGGCGAACATCAGGTCGCCCTCGATCTTCAGGCCTCCGGTCATGAAGAGCTGCGGCCCGGCGACCGCGCCGCTGACCAGCTTCAGGAACTCCACGGGCTTCACGATGAAGGTCACGCGCGGCTGGCCCTCGGCCGACTCGGAGATCACGCAGGTGCCGTCCTTCAGCACCGTCTCGTAGACGTCCTCGCCGCCGCCCGGCCGGTTGAGGATCTTCCAGTGGACGACGGCCTCCACGCCCTTCGCCTTCTCGGGCTCCACGTGCTCGGCCATCCGGCGGAAGATCTCGTCGAGGACGGCCTTGCGGTTCGCCTCGTCGGCCATCCCCTTCGCCAGGTCCTCGTCGGAGGCGCCGGCGACCAGCGCCGCGAGCTGGGTGGCGTCGAACTCGTTCAGCTGGGGGTTCGTCTCGTCGGCCATGGGCGTCTCCTTCGTTCGCGAGCCGGTCGGCGCGCATCCTACGGCCCCGACCCCGCCGAGAGTCGAATTCCGGCGCACATGGCGCCGGAATTCGACTCTCGGCGAAAGGGGAGCGCGTTGGGGGGCTGCCCCCCCTGCGCCCGCACGTGCCCGCGCGACGGGGATGGGACAATCGCGGCATGGATCTGCCGTTTCGCCTCGCCAAGGGCACCGCCCGCGCGATCCTCTCGGTCGTCGCGATCGCGGCGTTCGGGATCGGCGTTCCGTTCGCCTGGGTGTGGATCGGCTCGCAGCTGCAGGGCGGCACCGCGCCGTCGGCGACCGGCCTTGGCGTGACGCTCTTCGGCATCATCGGGTCCTACTGCTCTCTCGCCTTCGTGTTCGGCTGGGTGAAGGGCCACTCGAGCGCCGCGCCGCAGGGACCGGTCCGCTACGAATGGAACCGCAGCCTCTCCGCGGAGCGCTACCAGCCTGCGAAGACCACGCCGCTCGAGGACGTGATCGCGATCGCGACGATCGTCGTCGGCGTCATCTGCACGCTCTGGTTCTTCCTCTTCGGCAACCCGGGCGTCCCCACCGGGACGTGACCTGCCGGCTCAGCGGTTGCGGGTGCCCGGCGCGTACGGGTCGTAGAGCGAGTGGTTCAGGGTGTGCGTCAGGATCTTGCGCGCCACTGGGAAGTGCGTGATGTCGAACGGGCTGTCGGCGTAGACACTGCGGTAGTAGATGAGCATCCGCGTGCGGCCGTGGTCCTCGGCCCAGTTGAACAGCTTGCGCGTGAACGAGCCCGTGTAGTCGTTGTCCCAGGGGGAGTACTCGCCGATCACGAACGGCCACTTGTCCCACTGGTGGTAGAAGGAGGTGAGGTGGGGCATCATCGAGGAGTACTTCGAGTAGATGTCGGCGCCCACCCAGTCCACGTAGTCCTTGCCGGGCCAGTAGGCCTTCGGCGAGTTCCCGGCCACGTTCGGCGAGCTGACGGTCTGCGGCACCCACATGAGGGCGACCTTCGGCTTCGGCAGGATTCGCGGCACGCCCCGCCGCGCGTACTTGGGGTCGTGGTTGGAGCTCGCATGGAGGATGCGAGGCATCCCGAGGTTCTTGAGCTGGCGGTTGATCTTCCAGCGCTTGCCGCCGTGGACGATGATCGAGAAGCGCCGCCATGCCTTGATGAACTTGCCGGTCGTGTGCTTCGGGCCGCGCTGCGTTCCGTCGGAGTTGAAGGCCGAGTAGGCGTTCCAGTAGCCGTTCATCTCGGGGAAGAGGCGGATGTAGACGACCTGCTTCGAGTTGGCGATCGAGTCGTTCAGGCGCAGCATGTAGTGGTCGCCGCGCGCGTTGGCGATCTTGCCGGGCGAGATGATCTCGCTGGCGCCGCCCGGCTGGGTCGAGAGGCTGAGGACGCCGCGCGTGTCGGTCGTGTCCCAGCGGTCCAGCGCCCCCGTGGTCAGCGGCGTGTCCCAGTGGTAGAAGTCCTGGAGCACCGCGGGATGGGCGCCCACGTCGCGGGTGAAGGCGCGGAAGTCGGCGTTGTCCCCGGTGTCGGAGACGCCGTGGAAGATGTGGTGGTGGGGAGGCGTGTACGACTCGGCTGCGGCGCCCGTCGGCAGCGCCATCGCCAGCGCCGCCAGGGCGAGCGCGGGCAGGGCGAGGATTCTCGGCTTTGCGGGGCGGAGGCGCATCGTCGTTCGCACCTCCCATCGGCCGCGGCACGCCGTCCCTGTAGCGCAGTTCCCACGGATTGCGCGCTCGTCCGACCCGAGGCGGCGCCGGGGCCAGCCATAAGCGGTATACCTCTCGCCAAGTGACGCCCGCGAATCCGGAGGCAGATAATCGCCAGGACGAAGAGGGCTCGCGGGCAAGGAGGCTGATTGCGGGCCTGGCGCTCCTCGGCGCCGCGATCCTCGCTGCCTACGTCCTCTTCCTGTCGGGCGACCAGTACGAGGTCACGGCCGAGTTCCAGAACGCCAGCCAGCTCGTGAAGGGAAACGAGGTCGTGGTGGGGGGCGTCACGGTCGGCTCCGTGAAGAAGATCGAGCTCGGGGCCGACGGCGAGGCGCTGGTCACCTTCGACGTCAACGACAAGTTCGCCCCGCTCGGCACCGGCACGACGGCCACGATCCGCTCGACGTCCCTCTCCGGCATCGCCAACCGCCAGATCCAGCTGACCCTGCCGCCCGACGGGGGCGAGCAGATCCCCGACGGCGGCACCCTGCCGCAGACCCAGACCGTCTCCGAGGTCGACCTCGACCAGGTCTTCAACACCCTGAACCCGCGAACGGTGCGCGACTTCAAGCACGTGATCCAGGGCTTCGAGGTCTCCTACGACGGCGTCGGGCCGCAGGCAAACCGCGGCTACAAGTACCTGAACCCGTTTCTTTCGACCTCGCGCCGGCTCTTTGACGAGCTCACCCTCGACACCCCGGCCTTCGAGAGCCTTTTGGTCGACACCTCGCAGCTTTCGGGAACCCTGGCCGCGCGGCGCGACGACATCTCCTCGCTGGTCCACAACCTCGACCTGATGATGGGCGCGCTCGGCTCCGAAAAGCAGGCCCTTGCCGACTCGATCGCCCGCCTTCCCGGCTTCATGCGCCAGGCGAACACGACCTTCGTTCACCTGCGCTCGACCCTCGATGACCTCGACCCGCTGGTCGACGCCTCGAAGCCGGTCGCCGACAAGCTCGGGCCGTTCTTCCGTGACTTCCGCTCGGCCGCCGCCGACGCGGTGCCGACGATCTCAGACCTCGATGCGATCGTCGCCCGCCCCGGAGGCGCCAACGACCTGACCGAGCTGACGAAGCTGCAGGTGCCGCTCGCGAAGGCCGGCGTCGGCACGGGCTCTCCCGACTGCGGCACCGACCCCTCGAGCGACTACGCCGCCGCCGCCGACGGCGACTTCACCCAGGGGGCGCTGGGGGAGTCGGCGTGCGCGATCTCCAACTCGACCCCGCAGCTCTCCTTCTTCAGGGCGTACACCCCGGAGCTCGTGGGCTGGTTCAACGACTTCGGCCCGACCAGCGGGATCTACGACGCCAACGGCGGCATCGGGCGCATCGCGCTGACGCTCAACGTCTTCAGCCTCTCGACGCCCGGCTTCCCCTCGCTGTTCGGGACGCCGCTCTCGACCTCCCTGAACCCGCTGCTGGATCCCGGCAACACCAAGCGCTGCCCCGGGGCCAACGAGCGCCCCGCCCCCGACGGCTCGAACCCATTCACAGAGGGGGGAACCTTGAACTGCGATCCGACCCAGCTGCCGCCGGGACCGTGACCGGGGAAGCCCCGCCGAGGGCCGCTGCGGCCTCGTCCTCGTCCCACTCCTCCTCGGCCGTCTCCCACCCGGAGACGATGGACACCAGCGCCTCGACCACCCACGGGTCGAACTGCGTGCCCGAGTGCTCGCGCAGCTCCCGCACCGCCGCCCACACGGGCATCGCCGCCCTGTAGGAGCGGTCGGTCGTCATCGCGTTGAAGGCGTCGCAGCACGAGACCACCCGCGCTGCGATCGGGATCTGCGAGCCGCGCAGGCCGTCCGGGTAGCCCCTGCCGTCGTAGTGCTCGTGGTGGCTGCGCACGACGTGGCCGACCTCGGCGAGGACGCCGCCGATGCGGTCCAGCATCTCCTGGCCCTCCACGGTGTGGGCGCGCATGCGGTCCATCTCCTCCGTGTCCAGGGGCCCGGGCTTGTGGATGATCGCGTTGGGCACGGTGAGCTTGCCCACGTCGTGCAGCAGCGCCCCGAACTCCACCTCTCGCATCTCCATCGGGTTCAGGTCGAGGGCCTCCCCGACCTGATGCGCGAGGATCACGACGCTGCGGCTGTGGCTGCCCGTGTACTCGTCCGAGGTCGAGAGCAGCTCGCCCAGCAGCAGCGCGGTGCCGCGGTAGGCGTGGCTCAGCGTGAGCGCGTTGTTGATCCGGGCCTCGCGCTCGCGGGCGAACACCGCCAGCAGCCCGAGAAGGGGGAGGACGAGCAGGAAGGCCCACGGCTGGCCGGCCGACGCGATGGCGACCAGCAGGCCAGCCGGGGCCAGCATCGCGTCCACCGCATACACCGATGCGAGCTCCCGCAGGTGGTCGCGCATGCGCAGGCTCAGCGCGACCCGGCCGCGGATCACGGCCCGCGCGAAATCCAGGGCGAACTGCGCGCCGACGGCGGCGAGGTACACGGGCCAGTCCGCCAGCTCGGGTGAGCCGAGGCCGGCGATCGTCAGCACCGCGGCGGGCCCGAGCGAGTGCCATGCGTCCCCGATCGCGATCACGGCGCGCTCGCGCCTGATCTCGCCGGTCCAGTACTCCGGAAGCTTTGCGAGGAGGAAGCCGGCGCCGACCATGAGCGGAACCTGGATGGTCGGCAGCAGGAACAGCATCGGCACGAAGACGAGCTGCGTTGGGACCGCCCACCCGGCTCCGGCCTGGAACTCCACGCGCGCCGCGACCGCGTAGGCCAGGATCATCACGGCGGCCAGCACCGGGTCGAGCGCGCGGTCTGGCTCGACCAGCGCGGCGAGAGCTCCGGCGACGACGAGGAACGACGCCGCACTCAGCAGCTCGACCGTGCGCTCGCGCTCCATGAGACCCGCCGACTCGCGTGCGCGCGCCTCGGTCAGGAGGCGTTCGACGGTCGGGTCGCTCTCGGGCGCGCTTGTCCCCATGCTTCTCATCCCCGCCCTCTCCGTATCGGCTTTAGCGCTCCGAACCTCAATCAACAGATGTTCGATTCAGGACGCACAAGGTCGTGTCGAACCAAGTGGTGATGGCCGGGACTACGAGGAGGGTGTCGATGCACGCGGGTGGGTCTTCGAGGTTGGTGGGTTCTGCGCGCTGGCTGACGGGGCTCGCCGCGGCCGTCGCGGTTATGGCGCTTCCGGCGGCCGCGCAGGCCGGCCCGCTCGTGGCGTCGGCGCCGAACTGCGACGACCTGACGGCCGAGCAGCCGTTCATGCCGTGGTTCGACCCGGCCAGCTACGTGATGGCGCCCGGCGGCACGTTCGAGGGCGGCGCCGCCGGGTGGACGCTTTCGGGCGGCGCCGAGATCGGCGGGCCGAACGAGTCCTACAGGGTCCACGGGTCGGGCGAGACGCACTCGCTGCACCTGCCCGCCGGCAGCAGCGCGACCAGCTCCACCGTCTGCGTCGGGATCGCCTATCCGGACCTGCGCATCTTCGCCCGCAACAGCGGCTCGGCCCTCTCGACCCTCCGCGTGGAGGTGCTCTTCGAGGACGCGGCCGGCAACGTCAACTCGGCGCCGATCGGCAACCTCACCGCGAACAACAGCTGGCAGCCGAGCGCGCCCATGGCCCTGGTCGTGAACCTGCTGCCGCTGCTTCCGGACGACTACACGCCGGTCGCGTTCCGCTTCACGCCGCAGGGAGCCGGTGGCGACTGGCGGGTCGATGACACGTACGTCGATCCTTGGAGAAGCCACTGATCGTTCCCGCAACACCAGTAACGCCTCCTGTGTCGCCGAATCCGGCTCTTGCGAGAGCCGGATTCGGCTTTTCCGGAGGCGCGGATAAACCGCGGCTAAAAGGTTTGGGCGCCGCGTTTCACTTCAACACGCTCGGGTAGGAGGCAGCCGTGCTCGGAATCAGGACACGCAGAGACCACGCAAACCGAAACGGCCACGTCGCGGGGCCGCCGCGGCTCCTGGAGAAGCGCCGCGACCGGATCCACGACCGGCGCCCGGAGGCTCCGGACCCCGACACCGGGCGGCACATCCCGGCGCTCGGCCCGGCGGACGCCCCCATGCCTGACGGCATGCTCGACGAGGCCGACGTGACCCTCGACGAGGAGCTCCAGCGCCTCGAGGAAGAGTTCGCCGCCGCCGAGGAGGCGCCGCTCCCGCCGTCCGATCCCGCTGCGCTTCCCGAGTCGCCCTTCGCGGCATAACGGGGCGGTTCCCGCGCTGCGATGAGGTACCCGCGCGAAGCCCCGGCGTCGCGCGCTAGCATTCTCGCGGGCATGGGGCACCCCGTACGCAGAGCCGTTCTCTTCGCCTGCGCCGCGATCGCGCTGGCGCTGTCGGTGGGCGTCGCGACGGCGAGCGCGCTGCCGCTGCTGCACGGCCCGCACGCGCACGTCTGCCCCACACAGCCCCTCGGCCACGCGCGCTGCGGTGCCCTGGTGATCACCGACCGGGGCGGGAAGCCGCTTGCATCGACGTCGCCCACCGGCTACGGCCCGGCCGAGTTCCATTCGGCGTACAACCTGCCCACCAGCGCCCCGGTGGCGCAGACCATCGCGATCGTCGACGCCTACGACGACCCGAAGATCGAGAGCGATCTCGCGGCCTATAGCGCCCACTACGGCCTCCCCGCCTGCACGACCGCGAACGGCTGCTTCAAGAAGGTCAACCAGAGCGGGGTCCAGGGCTCCTACCCCAACGCGAACAGCGGCTGGTCGCTGGAGATCGCGCTCGACGTCGAGACGGCCCACGCGATCTGCCAGAACTGCAAGATCCTCCTCGTCGAGGCGAAGACGAACAGCCTCGCGAATCTCGAGGCCGGGGTGAACACGGCCGCCAACCTCGGGGCCACTCAGATCTCGAACAGCTACGGCGCGAAGGAGTTCTCGGGCGAGACGACGCACACGCCCGCCTACGAGCATCCGAACATCGCGGTTGTCGCGTCCTCCGGCGATGGCGGCTACGGCGTGGAGTTCCCGGCGGCCTCGCCCTCGGTCGTCGCCGTGGGCGGCACGACGCTGAACCTGGGCTCCGGCGGCAGCTATGCGGGCGAGACCGCGTGGAGCGGCTCGGGCAGCGGCTGCAGCGCGTATCTGGCCGCCCGCTCCTTCCAGACCTCGCTGCCCAACTGGGGGCAGACGGGCTGCGGCGCCAAGCGCGGCGTCGCCGACGTCTCGGCCGACGCCGACCCCGTGACCGGCGCGTCGGTCTACAACACCCAGAGGCGGCTGGTTCGAAACGCGCCGTGGCAGCAGGTGGGCGGCACCAGCCTCTCGGCCCCGCTGATCGCGGGTGTCTATGCGCTGGCCGGCAACTCGGCCTCCGCGGTCTACCCGGCTTCGATCCCATACGCCCACACGGGCTCGCTGCACGACGTCACGCAGGGATCGAACGGCAGCTGCGGCACCGTGATGTGCAACGCCGGGCCGGGCTACGACGGCCCCACCGGCCTCGGCACCCCGAACGGCACCGGCGGCTTCTAGGCGCAGCGGCGCGGCTATGCGAGCAGGGCTCAGCCCTGCATCGCCTGCATGTTCTTCATCACCTGCTGCTCGACCTCGGCCATCTCCTTCGCCGGGCTGAACTGGAGGTACTCCGTCCCTGCCTCGGCTCGCTGGAGGTGTCCGGGGGGCACGTAGAAGGCGTCTCCGGGCTCCATCACCTCCTCCTGGCCATCGATGGTGAACGTCACCCGTCCCTTGAGGACGTAGCCCCAGTGCGGGCAGTGGCACTGGTCGTTGGGCAGACCCTTGAGCATCGGCGTCGAGTCGATGTCCTGCTTGAAGGTCACGAACTCGACCGCGTGCCCCTCGAGCTCCTCGTGCCAGGACTCGACGGGCCCGTAGTCCTCGTGCGAGGCGCTCTGCTTGGAGATCTTGGGCATCCGGTCTGACTCCTTTCGATGAGGTCTGGCGAGCCTACCTCCGCCCGGCGCGCCGGCCAAACCGAGTCGCGCTCAGGCGTTCGGAAGCGACGAGCCCGCCAGGAAGAAGAACCAGACCTCGAAGGCGATCGCGCCGGCCACGACGCTCAGGACGACGATCCGCTCCACGCCGCTGACGCCCTGGCGCTGAGCGATGACCTCCTCCCGCTCGCCGCGCATGCTGGCGAGCCACGGATAGCGGCGCCTGACCGGCGGGCGTCCGATCAACTCGTCGTAGCGGGCGTTGACCCAGCCCAGCACCATCAGAAAAGTGAGCTCGACCAGGGCCAGGATCAGGATCACGACGAACACGCTCGTCATGCTGGGCGAGCCGAAGTCGCCCTGCGCCTTCGAGCCCACCCACAGAGCCAGGAGCGGGCCTCCCGTCCACACGTTGAGCGAGACGAGCGCGGTCAGGCTGGCCAGCGCCACCCGCTTGACCGCCGTCCCCGAGGAGGCCTCCTTCGCGCCCGTCGCTGTGGTTTCCTCAACCACGCTTCAACCCTACCCAGGGGCTCGAACGCCAAGCGGAGGGGGTGGGATTCGAACCCACGAGGGACCCGTGAGGGCCCCCAGCGGTTTTCAAGACCGCCGCATTCAACCGCTCTGCCACCCCTCCGGGAGGCTTGCGCCGGAATCAGCCTAGCCCGTGTGACGCCGCGAAAAGGCACGAAGGCGGCCACCCGCGATTGGGGGTGAATACGCTTGGGCCGATGGCGCGAACGTGGCGGAACTGGGCGGGCGATCAGAGCTGCACGCCGGGCTCGATCGAGCGGCCCCGATCGCTGGTCGAGCTCTCGGATGCGGTGAAGCGGGCGGCTGCCGCCGATCGGCGCGTGCGCGTGTCCGCCTCGGGGCACTCCTTCACCGACATCGCGCTCACCGACGGGGTGATGCTGCGGATGGACCGGCTCCGGCGGGTGCTCGATGCCGATCCGGCGTCGGGCCTGGTGAAGGTCGAGGGCGGCATCGTGATGGCCGAGCTGGGGCAGGCGCTCGAGCGCCTGGGGCTCGCGATGGAGAACCTGGGCGACATCGATCGGCAGACGCTCGCCGGCGCGATCTCGACGGCCACCCACGGGACGGGGCTCGGCTTTCGCAACATCTCCGCCCAGGTGCAGGCGATGGAGCTGGTGCTAGCGGACGGGCGCCTGCTCGAGATCAACGCGGGCTCCGACCCCGAGACGCTGCGGGCGGCGCGCGTGGGGTTGGGATCCCTCGGCGTGATCTACTCGGTGACGCTGCGTGCGATGCCGCTGTTCACGATCCGGCGGGTCGACCACCCGCGCCCGCTGGCCGAGACGCTCACCTCCCTCGACGCGCTTGCCGAGGGCAGTGACCACTTCGAGTTCTACGTCTTTCCGCACACCGACGTGGCGCTGCTGCGCGAGTCCGCGCGGGTGGACGAGCCACCCGCCCCACGTCCCCGGATGGCGGTGTTCGCGCAGGAGATCGTTCTGGAGAACTGGGCCATGGGCGCCCTGGCGCGCATCGGGCGCCGGTTTCCCTCGCGGATCCCGGCGCTTGCCCAGTTCGCCTCGCGGCAGCTGGGCCACTCGGTCAAGGTCGACCGCAGCCGCCACGTCTTCGCGAGCGTCCGCAGGATCCGCTTCACCGAGATGGAGTACGGGATCCCGCGGGAGCACGCGGTGGAGGCGATCCGCCGGGTGCTGGAGCTGGCATCGCGACCCGGCCTGTCGGTGTCCTTCCCGATCGAGGTCCGCTTCGTCGCTCCGGACGACGCCCTGCTCAGCCCCTCGCACGAGCGGGAGACGTGTTACGTGGCCGTCCACATGTACCGCGGGATGGAGTGGGAGCCCTACTTCCGCGGAGTCGAGGCGATCATGGACGACTACGGCGGGCGCCCACACTGGGGAAAGCGCCACTTCCAGACCGCCGCGACGCTGGCCGAGCGCTATCCGCGCTGGAGCGACTTCCAGGCGATCCGCTCCCGGCTCGACCCGGGCGGGCTGTTCTCGAACGACTACACGGACCGGGTGCTTGGAAAGGTCGGCGCCTGACCGGCTCCCGCCGCCGGGCCAGACGCCGACCATGTCCAAGGTGAGCTGTGTTGCGGAGCCTCAGCTCCTGCTGCCGGACGTGCTCCTCGAGCGGCTGCCGCTCGTGGTGCGGCGCCGGGACGTCGAGCGCGAGCGTGACGTGGCCCGCTTCCGGCTCGCGGGGCGCGAGCCGTTCGAGCGCACCGTTGCCGAGCGCGACCGGCTCGTGCGCCCGCCGGCCGAGCGGCGCCGGCCGCTTGAGCCGTTTCGCTCGGCCGCCGGGATCTCGGCCTGCGCCACGGCGCGGGTGAGCACCGGGATCTGGCGCTCGAGGAACGAGGCCATGCGCTCCTCCTCGCGGCGGATCTGCCGGGCGAGCTTCGCGGTCTCCTTGTCGCCGACGCTCTCGGCGAGCGCCTCGATCGCGCGGTAGGTGGCGATCTCCTCGGCCTCCTCGGAGTACTCCGTCTTGGCGTTCTTCAGGAGCTTCTCCTCGATGCTGGTCCCGCGCAGGGCGTGGACCGGGCCCTTGACCATCGCGATCGCCCGGGAACCGAGCTGGACGAGGGTCGCGGGGTCGCCGCCGAGCTTCTTGATGCGGCGCTCGACGAGCTTCGAGTGGTTCTTCGTCTCCTTCAGGTGCTGCTGGAGCCGCTTCTTGTAGGGGGCGCGATCGGTCATCCCGATGTGGCCCGCAAGCGCGGTCTCGAGCTCCTTCTCCTTGCCGTACGCCTCGGTCAGGTACTGGATCAGCTTCGTGTCACGTGCCGTCTTCTCAGCTTTGTCTGCCATGAGTCTGGGTCACCTCCGGTATTTGGGGGGCTCCCTTCGACTACCCATTGGCCCCCGTGCGAAACGGCTGCTCAGGCACGGATCCGCACTAACTCGCGCCCGCGGCGCTCTCGCGAAGCGGGGTCTCAGAGGAACGCCCGGCCGTCGCCGCGGTAGGTCGCGACCTCGTCGACGATGCGCTCGCCCTGCACGAGGTAGAGCGAGTTGAAGTGCTCGCACAGCTCGCCCGCCTTCGCGTGGCGCATGTAGACCCGGTCGCCGACGCGAAGCTCACGAGCGGCGAAGCCCAGCAGCGGGGTCTGAACCTCGCCCGCGCCCTCCTGGCCGTCCAGGCGCAGGCCCTCGGGCAGGTAGGGCTGGGGAAGGCGGTCGCTCCCGGGGGCGCCCGAGGCGATGTAGCCGCCGCCGAGCGCCGTCGCGATTCCCGGCCGCGGGCGCCGAACGACCGGCAGCACGAAGAACGCGGCCGGGGTCAGCTCCAGGGCGCGGTAGTGGTCGAACAGGGCCGGCGCGTAGAACCCCGATCCGGCGGTGAGCTCCGTCGCCACGCCCGCCGCGGTCAGCTCCAGGCTGCCGGTCCCGCCGCCGTTCACGAACTCGAGCTCGGCCACGTCGCGGACGGCCCTGACGATCGCCGGCAGGCGCTTCGCGATCTCGCGGCCGCTCGCCGCCTGCATCCGGCGGATCGCCGCGCTGCGGAAGGGATGCCCCGGGATCTGGTCGCCGACACCCGCGATATGGCCCTCGTAGGCCATCACCCCCGCGAGCCGAGTGCCCGGGCGCGTGTGCGCCTCGGTCGCCATCCGGCGGGCCCTCTGGGGGGTCCGCACGGGGGAGCGCTTCGGGCCGATCCGGGCGAGCCTTCCGGACAGCGGCCACCAGCCCACGTCCAGGTCCAGGCACACGCGCACCTGCGCCGGCCCGCCGGCGATGGTGGACTCGATCAGGTCCAGGTGGGGCGAGTCGTCGATCATCAGGCAGGGCGCCCGCTCGGGCTCTCGCGCGGCCAGCTCGACCACGTCCGAGACGGCATCGCGGTCGGCGGTCGGATAGGCGACGACGATGTCATCGAACCCCTGCTCGGCGAGGAAGAGGGCCTCGCGCACGGTGTAGGCGAGGACGCCGTGGAAGCCGGCGTCCAGGTCGAGCGCTCGCCGCAGGACGCCGACGGAGCGCACCGACTTCGAGGCGACGCGGATGGGCTTGCCGCCGGCCTGGGCCAGCATCGCCCGCGCGTTCGAGCCGAGGGCGTCGAGGTCCACGAAGGCGAATGGGGCCTGCACCCCCTCGAAGATCGCGTCGTAGCGCGCCTGCAGCGCGGCCCGGTCCAAAGCGGCGCGAGCGTATCGGGTGCCGCCGCGAGCGGGGTCCGTCAGGGGCGGGCCGGCGGCGCGACCCGTAGTCTGAGCGAGTCCATCAAGAGCGGCTGAGGGATCCGGCCCTGTGACGCCGCAGCAACCGACCGAGACCTCCGGGTCGACGCACGGTGCTACCGCCGGGACCGATGGAGGTGATGTGGTTGTTCCTGGTCGTTCTCACGACGATGTCCCTGGCCGAGGCGCGCGATTGCATCCGCGAGATGGCGCGCGACGAGACCTACACGGCGGCGATGATCTTCAGGGAGCGCGAGGAGGGCGAGGGGATCGCCTTCAAGCTGTGGCTGCCGCACCCAGAGGGGCTCACGGCGGCGCTGGCACGCCATGGATTCAAGGGCGGGCCGGGCTACGGGGAGGCGATGGTGGTGATCGAGCCGGTGACGGCGACCGGCGCCGAGGCGGAGCTCGCCCGCGCGGACCTTCGCCGGCGGATGCGGAAGTTGATCGCCGAGGTCGAGTTGGGCGGGGTCACGGAGTACCGCGGCGACGCGGAGGTCTACGAGCGCGACGGGCTCCAGCCGCCTCCGCACGAGCCGCCGGAGGAGGTGCCCTCTCAGCTCCTGCTCTCGTTCGTGCTCCGCGGCGAGGAGGCCGCCGTCGATGCGGCGGCGCAGCGGGTGGCGGCCCTCGCAAACGAGGTGAGCGCCCGGGCGCGGAGCCGGCGATGGCGTGCCGCCCTCGAAGCTGTTGGCCGGGTCAGCGCGGAGCTGGAGGAGTCCGGCGAATACGAGTGGCGCGACGAGCTCGGCTGCGACAAATGCCTGGAGTGGACCGGCAAGCGCCCGGTCCCGGTCGCGGCGGTCGAGGCGATGATCCGCGAGCTCGGCCTCCCGGACGCGGAGGCGGGCCACGCTTGCTACGTGGGCAAGGAAGCCGACGGCGAGTGGCACCACATCCCGATCACGGTGCTGAACTGGGAGGAGGGGCGCTATCAGTGGTTCCCGGAGCTGCCGCCGGGGCACCGCCCCTACGGCGCCCCGTGATCACGGAGGCGGGGGGGCGAGCAGACGCTAATCTGGCCCGGCGAGCCCGCGCGGGGCCGGGCGAACCGGCTCCGGCCGGGACTCGCCGCCCAGGAGAGGTGGCCGAGTGGCTGAAGGCACTCGCCTGCTAAGCGAGTAGGGGGCGCAAGCTCTCTCGAGGGTTCGAATCCCTCCCTCTCCGCTCCTCCCATCGCCACTCGGTGCACGCCGAAATCGATCCACCTTCAACGTAGAGCGGCCCGTCAAAGGCGGGCCGCTCTGGTTGAACCCGGGCCGGGGCCCGGTGCACGAACCAGTCCCGAGATTGTAGGCGCGGAGGGCGCCGGACTCGAACCGGAACCGACCTCGCGGCCGGTCGCAACGATCCTGGTTCGTGCGTCTCGCCTTGAGACTTCAACCCTGCGAGCCAGGACCATCGAAACAAGCGCCGGCGCACATGTGGCACGCAGAATGCGCCAACTCGTCGGCCACCCACGCCGTGGTCGCGGCCCATCCGCGCACGCCTTCCGGGTATAGGGTCATCGCCGTCCTCGCCTGATGGCAGGGTTTCGAAAGCCGGCCCGCCAGGCCGCTTTTGGGGCGGCGCTCAGCCGCCGATGGAGAGCGAGATGGATCGCAGCTCGAGAACGCTCGGACTCGCAGTGGTCGCCCTGGTGGCGCTGGCGATCGGCACCTGGCTCGTCGCCCGCCCCGACGGTGGAGCGAACGGCCCGACCGCGACCGCGCCCGCGGTGGACACGCGGGCGCCGGGCCCCAGCCAGCCGGCTCAGCGCTCGCTCGTGCTGCCCTCGCGCGGGCATCCGCTGCTGGTCGTGCGCGAGGGCGCGCACGTGGCGCTTCGCGAGGGTCCCAGCGACGGCGCGGGACTGGTCAAGCGGGTGGGATGGAAGACCGAATGGGGCTCCCACCGGGTGCTCGCCGTCGAGGACACCCACGAGGGCTGGGCGGCGGTCCCCACGCCGCTTCTGCCCAACGGCCAGCTTGCGTGGGTGCGGCTGGACCGGCACAGCTTCCGCGCCCAGTGGACTCCGTACTCGGTCTCCGTGGACCTCTCCGAGCGCCGCGCCGCCCTGCTGCGGGGCAACCGGGTGCTGCGATCGTTCTCGGTCACGGTCGGCGCGCCCGGATCGGAGACCCCCATCGGCCGCTTCGCTGTGACCGACAGCTTCGAGGGCGGGCTCAACCCCGCCTACGGCTGCTGCGCCATCGCGCTGACGGCCCACCAGCCGAACCTGCCGTCGGGCTGGCTCGGCGGCAACCGCATCGCGATCCACGGCACGTCGGGGCCGCTGGGCGTCGCCCTCTCGCACGGCTGCGTGCGCGCCGCGGACGCCGACGTGCGGGCGCTGGTGAAGCGGCTGCCCGCCGGCACCCCGGTGACGATCGCCGGGTAGCTCAGGCCTTCGGCTCGAGCACCATCAGCGGGATCAACCGCTGCCCCGCCCGGCGGCGGTACGTCTCGTACCCGGAGTAGCGCCGGACGACCAGGGGCCAGAGCCGCTCGCGCTCGGCACCCTCGGCCTCGTGCGCGCGGTAGTCGCGCCACCCGCCCGGCCCGAGCCACTCGACGTCCGGGTTCGCGACCAGGTTGTGGTACCAGGCGGGGTGGCGCACGTCGCCGCCGCGCGAGGCGACCAGCACGACGTGCTCGCCGTCTCGCGTGTACACGAGCGGCGTGATGCGCTCGACTCCGCTCTTCGCGCCGCGCACCTTCAGCAGGCCGACGCGGTGGCGCCCGCTGAAGCTCAGGTGCCCCTTCGTGGCCGGCAGCAGGACGCGGTCGATTCGCGGTGCGACGTTGATGTAGAACCAGGACCCGCCGCGGGTCGCCACCAGCTTCTCGCCGGCTCTCTCCAGCGGCCCCTTTCGCCTCGAGCCCTCCACGGGCCCAGTCTATGCGCGTTCAGCCGCCAGCCAGCGCCGCCACCTGCTCGGCCAGGGCCTCCTCCATGTCCGACGCGAGGGCGTCGATGTCGCGCAGCATGTCGCGGTCTCCGGCGAGGCCGAAGAAGACGCCACCGTCGTAGCTGAGCGCCGCGATCGAGAGGGCGCGGCCCTGGGGCGAGAGCGGCACGAACGGATAGATCTCGAGCAGGCGGCTGCCCAGCAGGTAGAAGGGCATCTGCGGCCCGGGCACGTTCGAGACGACCAGGTTCCAGGTGAGCGGACGCGCCAGGGCGCCCGAGATCACCCGATTGATCGTCGGCGGCGCCCACCCGGTGGCCTCGACGATCAGCGACGCCGCCCGGGCCTGCTCGGATTCCTTCAGCCGCGCGGTCTCCTCGTGAACGGCGCGGAGGCGCCGCATCGGGTCGGCGTCGCCCACGGGCAGCCGCGCGAGGATCGTCGCGATTCGGTTGCCCAGCTCGAGGTTCTCGTCGGGCCGGCGGATGCTCACAGGCACCAGCGCGACGATGTGCTCGGGCAGCGGCTCCGAGCGACGCTCGAACAGGCGGCGCAACCCGCCTGCGGCAACCGCCAGGATCACGTCGTTCACCGTCGCCCCCGTGTCGCCGCGCGCCGACTTCAGCAGGTCGAGCTCCGTCTTCACGAACGCGACGCGGCGGTCGCGGCCGATCTCGCGGTTCAGGAACGTCTCGGGCGCGGCCGGCCCCCGGGCCGCGAGGCCGGCGAAGCCCTCGGCCGTCCGCCGCACGCTCGACGCCGTGTCGAGCGGCGCGCTGATGGCCGTCCGCGCGGCCTTTCGCGCGGCGCGCAGGGGACCGCGGATGCGCTCGGACGCCGCGTTCGCGAACAGCATCGCCGGGCTGGGCGAGTCCGGGTCCCAGGGCTCCTCGGGCACCTGGATCTCGCCGCCCTCGGGGCTCGCGTCCAGCAGGATCGTCCCCACGTCGACCGCTGCCACCCCGTCCACAAGGGCGTGGTGGGTCTTCGAAATGAAGGCGTGCCGGCCCCCCTCGAGCCCCTCGATCAGGTAGAGCTGCCACAGCGGGCGGCCGAAGTCCAGCGGCTGGGACATGACGCGGCCCACGAGGTCGCGGAGCTGCGCCATCGAGCCGGGGGAGGGCAGGGCGGAGTGCCGGACGTGCCAGCGCAGGTCGAACCCGGGGTCGTCCGCCCAGACCGGCTTGTCAACGCGCAGCGGGACCGAGGTGACCTTCTGGCGGAAGCGCGGCACGAGCGAGAGGCGACGCTCCACGTGCTCAAGCAGAGCGTCAAAGCCCGGCGGGTCGCCCTCCAGCACGATCGTGCCGCCGACGTGCACGTGAATCGGGCCGCGCTCCGCGAGAAGCGACGACATGTCCGACGACGAGAGGCGCTCGGAGCCGCGGGCGCTCACGGCGCGAGCCTATCTCGCGAACCGCGCCCGAAACGACGAGGACCGCGGCCTGGGCCGCGGTCCTCGTGGTCACTTCGGTCTGCGCTCGGCGCTCAGCAGAGGTTGCCGCGAGCACCGACGGTGGACTCGCCAACCACCGCGTCCACCAGCGGCGCCCGGTCCTCGGACCGCAGCACCTGGAGGTGGATCGCGTCGAACACGTGCAGCACCGTCCCCGATGCGGGGTGGGTCACGGTGTGCGTGTTGAACTCGATGTGGACGATCTGCCCCAGGGGCGTCCCGTTCACGCCGTCGCCGATCTGCTCGAACACGTCGTCCGGGCTGATCGGATGGCCGTTCAGGTTCACGTTCACCACGTGGGTCTCCCCTGAGAACGATGGGGCCCCGTTCACGCAGCTTGCGCTTGCGTGCGAGGTGGCCGCGTCGACCTCGAGAACGGTCTTCCCGTCCGCGGTCGTGATCGTCACCTGGCCGGTATCGGTGTCAGACGTCGCCGTCTGGAACATCGTGTCCGCGTTCAGCGGTGCCAGCGTGGTCTGCGCCGACGCTGCCTCCACCTGGATCCCGCCGACGCTGGCGCTGCCCACGTTGATCGTGTTCACGCCCTCCAGGTCGTTCGCGCAGTTCGCCTGCGGCGCCGTGTTGGCGACGACCGGTTCCAGCCTCAGGAGGTTGGAGACCTGGATCCTGGCGACGCTGGAGCGGCACATCCATCTCGGGGTGATCACGGGCGGGTCCGTGCACGGATTGCCCGAGCGCCCGATCGTGCTCTCGCCCACCGACGCCTCGAACACGGAGCGTCCGTCGGAGCGGTTCAGGATCTGGACGTGAACGGCCCGCCTGGTCACGGACTGGTCGATGCTGTTCGCATCGCCGGTCTTCTGGACCTCGTCGAATGAGATCTTCAGGAGCTGACTGGTCGGCAGCCCGTTCAGGCCGTCGCCGATCATCTTGAAGATCCCGTCCGTCGGGATTGGCTTGCCGTTCAGGGTGACGGTCGCGAACGACACGTTGCCGCTCTGGCTGAACTGGCCGTTGACGCAGCTCGCCTTCCCATTCGACCGCAGTCCGTCGACTCCGATGATGATCTTGCCCGTCGGGTCCGTGATGTGGACCGACGCGGCGGTCGCGTCAGCGCTCGCCGTCTGGTTTCGCTGCAGAGCCTTGTTCGGGCTCACGTCGGTGCGCGCCGTCGCGCCGTGAATCTGGATCTGACCCGCGGAGTTGCTGCCTCCCAGGTCGACGTCCTTCAGCCCCGAGGCGTCGTCGTAACAGCGACGTCCCTGGGGCGAGTTCGCCACGACGGGCTCGAGCTTTGCCAGGCCCGAAACCCGGACGGTGGCGACGCTGGCATGGCACTGCCAGCTTGCGGCCGAAGCCGTGTCCGCCGCGATGGCCGAGCTCGCAGCCATCCAGGCGGCCAGCGCCAGCAGCCCGAGGACCGCATGACGCACCCCCAACCGCGTCCGCATCGATGCACTCATTCCTTGCCTCCTGCTTTGGGTATCTGTCCCACATCCGACCCTAACCGCTATGGAGCAGCCCGTGCGCCGGTTGCACGCTTTTTTGTCAACAGCGGCCAATCTCAAACCTGACAACCCGCCGGAGCGCGCACGACGGCCGGCGTCGCCCGGCCGCGGGCATCCCCCTAGAATCGAGCCGCGGGGCCCAGCGTCCCGCCCACGCGCCCGTAGCTCAGCCGGATAGAGCGTCGGTCTACGAAACCGAAGGTCACAGGTTCGAATCCTGTCGGGCGCGCTCCCTTCGTGGCCTGAAGTTGCTGCAAAGACGGGCCTTCTGCCCACGCGCATTGAAGACGCCGCGAGGACGCCGTTCGCCCGATCTACGGCCGTAGGCGACGCAAAACCATCGCGCAGACCATCGCACGACGCGTGCCTGGCGAACGTGGGCGACCAATCGCGCAGCAAGGGAGTCGGCGTCTGAATAGGGGTGGTGGGCCTGCGGATCGATGTAAGGCGCTCGTGACCGGCGCCTACTCAGGCTCGCGCCGGGAGTACTGCAGAGCGCCGGACGGGCAGCGCTTTACCTGCTCGATCACCTCGTCGACGGCCGCGCCGTCCGGCAGGATCCAAGGCCTGCGCTTCGCGTCGAACACCGCCGGCAGCCCGCGGACGCAGTTGCCGGAGTGGATACAGATCTCGGGGTCGAAGCTGACGTCGACGTCCTTCCCGCTATAGGTCTTCCTCACAGTCCGAAAGCCTCTCTTTGCGAGTCCGGCACCAGGTCCGCGTACTCGGAGTGCTTCTGAATGTACGCGTTCACGAAGGGACAGAACGGCATGACCTCGAGACCATTCCGCCGGGCGTCCTCGAGCGCCTCGTTCACGAGGATCGAGCCGACGCCGTGGCCCTCGAAGGCGTCATCGACCTCCGTGTGCACGAAGGCGATCAGGCCTGGCCGGGAGTGATACTCGGTGAAGCCGACCAGGCCGCCGTCGATCCGGGCCTCATAGCGCTGTTCGTCCGCGTTGTCGCGGACCTCGACACCCATCGCCGAGATGCTACGCGAGCGCACCGGGTTGCTCGCGTGGAGGGGAATGGACGGGTCGGCGGACTCTGGCTCACGGCCGGCATCCGGGCGATCCGGCGCCCTCGCTGTCTTCGACCCGTGGCTGACTGGGCGACCATCTCCTCCTTGGCGACCGCGGGCGGGACGCTGGTATTGGCGACGGCGACCTTCGCGTCCGTGCGCTCCGCCAACCGCTCGGCTCGCGTCGCGGAACTGGCGCTCCAAGAGCAGCGGCCCTTCTGCCATGCGCATTGAAGACTCCGCGAGGACGCCGTTCGTCCCGATTTATGGCCGTAGGCGATCAAAACCATCGCGCGGCAAGGGAGAAGACCCATCAGCGAGATGCTGGGAAGCGTGATCGTCGGACGCTATGGCGGTGACGCCATCTCTGGCCGAACCCTGCACTCGCGCCCGCGGACCCGGTGAGGGATTGGCTCCGCCTATGGCCCGAGAACGAATCCGCCCGGATCGGCGTAGTCGGGATTGCTCGCGATGCCGTTCGCATCAACCGTATGCGGATGCGTTAGGCGCGCTTGTCGCACGATCTCCGGAGCGAGCGTACGGATGTCGTAGGCGCAAAGCAGACTCGCCGGCGCATTGGCAAAAACGAGATTGACGAGCGACTCGTACCGCGTCCACAGTTCAGGTGCAATCTCTGAATCTGCTGCCCAATTGGGATCGCCGACATATCGCACCCACGGGGAGCCAGCGCTCAGCCTGGCGCTCACGAACTCCTCTAGATCACGCAGAGCGGGCGCGGGATCGGTGTACCAGTCGTCCCTGTCGAGAAACTCGACCCCTTCGGCGTCGGCGTTCAGTTCCTGGCGAAGAAGCGCGATCCTCGTGCTGGTGGTCACCACAATCAGCGCTTCTGAGCGTTCGAGACCTTCCCTGAGGAACGGTACGACCGCGTCTACGAACTCCTGGTCTGTTTCATAGAGCAGAACCCGGTGCTCGAGCATCGCCGATCTCGGCGAGACGCCGCGGACGAGATAGTCAATCGTCACGCCCAGCGCCTCCGCAAGGGCGGCGAGCGTCCGAGGGCGGACGTTCTTGCGCCTCCCGCTCTCGATCTGGGCGATCGCAGACCTTTCCAGCACATTGGGATCCTAAGCTTAGAATTCCACGTGGACAAGTTGTCGCG
>JADMIO010603988.1_pt1 | contig 56514 bp, 55 predicted proteins | sample 8958161 | NCBI WGS metagenome assembly JADMIO01 (sample SAMN16585339, study PRJNA669376) | soil metagenome | isolation source: Crop rotation soil | place: USA: Cullars Rotation, Alabama | collected 2011
CGCGACAACTTGTCCACGTGGAATTCTAAGCTTAGGATCCCAATGTGCTGGAAAGAAGGCAATCGCCGACTACCCGCTCACGCCGTCGAGGAAGAACCCGGCGGTGCAGCGGCACCAGCGGCCGCTCCCGAAGAATCGCGCCGAGGTGTTCGCGCGGCAAGACGAGCAGGCGCGCCTCGAAAAGATCGCCCGCGCGCGTGGCATCACGCCGGAGATGGCGGCGATCGCCGAGAAGTACGACCCGGCCGAGGATCACGTCCGGGAAATGACGAAGCACATCACGAAGTGCTACCCGTGCCGGCGGAACCTCGAGCGCGTGCGCGCCGGTGGCCAGCCGGCCGAGGACTGCCCGGTCGCGAACGGCATCGTGCAGCGCTGGGAGCGTGCGGCGCTCGCGAAGAGTCGCATCGTCCTGAAGGCGCACATCCGCGCGTTCACGCGGACGACGGCGTCCGGGAAGACCGTCGACGTCGCCGAGCACGACGACGCGCGCGCGCCGGCGCGACCCCGGATCCCGCATCCCCGGCCGGCCGCCGCGGCGAACGCACCCGCGGGACGGCTCCGCCTTACCGCGCCGCGCGTGCCATTCCCGAAGGGCATCGCGCCGGCGAAGCCGCCGAAGCCGGAACCGAAACCCGAGCCGCTCACCGCGTCCGCGATCCCGCACGAGGAGCTCGCGCAGCACATCGCGTCCTTCCGTCCGATCCTGCATAAGACACTCAACGCGCTTGCCGAGACGTTCCCCGGTGTCGACGTCGCCGGCCGCCTGAAGGAAACGGCGTCGCTCGCGGAGAAGCTCCAGCGGAAAGCGAAGCCGCTCGATGAGATCGAGGACCTCTGCGGCACGCGGGTCACGTTCAGCTCCATCCACGAGCAGCTCGCGGCCGTCGAACGCTTGAAGCGCCGGTTCAAGGTGCGGAGCGAGGACGACTACCTCACGCGGCCGAAGGAAGGGATGCACTATCGGAGCTACCACCTGATTCTCGAGGTGGACGGGAAGCCCGTCGAGCTCCAGCTCCGGACGCGCCGCCAGACGACGTGGGCCGACTACGCGCACGACACGGCCTACAAGACGCACGGGAAGACGCCGCCGGCGGAGCTGACGCCGTACCTGAAAGCGATGAGCGACTTCTACGCCTGCCGAGACGGCGGCACGGTCGATTGCGGCGAGCCGCCGCCCTGTCCGCCGCCCGTGGCGAAGCAGGTCGGCCGCTGCCTCGAGGCGGCATGACGGAGGGACGATGCTGAACGATGAGACCCGCGAGCAGGTGATCGGCGAGATGGCGCTCCTCTCGAAGACGCGCTTCGTGCCGGGCGACGTGCTCGTCTACCGCGGCCCGCTGCTCGAGCGCGGCGAGATCGAGGCGCTCCGCGGCGCCGCGCCAAAGGGGACCGCGCTGGTCGTGCTGCAGCCGGGCGTCGAGCTCGAGGCGCTGCCCGAGGACGACGCGCGCCGACTGTACGCGCATCTGCACACGCGCTTCGGAGGTGGCCGGTGATCGACCTGATTGCGATTCGCGACAACGAGAACGGCGAGACGGTCGAGCTCCGCGAGCTCACGCAAGCCGAGGTGGCCGACAACGGCGCCGAGCTCATGGCGGCGAAGCGCCAGCAGTATCCGCCGCCGCGCTACGAGCTCGTGCACGGCGCGGCACCATCGATCGCAGCGTTCTGCAAGAACTACCCGCGGTTCGAAGCGCCCGCGGCGGAGGAGGAGACTACCGATGGCCAGTAACATCATTCGCATCACGCCGGGGCAGCGGGTCAACATCAAGGAGATGCTGCCGCCCACGGCGCAAGCCGACCTCGGCGTCCTGCCCTATCTCACCCCGTGGATCGAATGCGCGTATCACCCGATCGCGTCGATCCACATCTACGGCGCGCTCGCCGGACTCCAGGCGGACGTGATCGTGAGCAACGTCGCTGCCGATGGCATCGGCGAGGTGGTCGCGTCGAACGTCGCCGCCGACACCGTCGTCGCGCTCACGAAAGGCTCGGCATTCGCGCGCGTGAAGATCAAGGCACTGAACGCGGGCCAGCGGATCGGCGTCACGTACAACGGGACGGCGCAGTCCTAGCGCGTGCTCCGGCTCTCGCCACCGCCGACGCGCACGATCCGCGCGCTCCTCGTCGCCCGCCATCGCGACACGGGCGCGCTCGTGCGCCGGTTCGTCCGCTGCACCGTGCCCGAAGACCTGCTGCTGAAGGGCGCCCTGGCCGCTGGGGAGCGTTGGATCACTGTGCATCCCCACCACGACCCGGACGAAAAGGGCGTGCCCGTCCTCATCCGCGAGAGCAAGACGGAGCCCGGCACGTGGCACGTGATCGCCGGCGCCGGCGGCTCGCTCAACTATCTCCGGCTCACCGGCGTGAAGACGCCGCGCGAGTACCGCGAGCAGGCGAAGGCGAAGCAGGAAGCAAAGAAGGCGCGGGCGAAGCACCAGCGCGAGCTCGAAACCGATCGCAAGGCGAACCTCACCGAAGAGGAACGGAAGATCGAAGCCGAGCGCGAGCGCCAACGCGACCTCGCGGCGCAGAAAGCCGCGCTCGAGCTCCGCACGCGCCAGCAAGAGTTCGTGAAGCACGTCGCCGGCGAGATGGGCTGGGCGGACGAGGAATGGCAATTCGGCCCGCACGCCGAGCGGCTGAAGAAAGCCGGCGCGCTCCCCGAGCGCATCGCCAAGCTCGAAGAGGCGCACCACAAGCGCGTCTATCGGAAGGCGCTCGACGTCGTGCAGCGGAGCCGCCGCCAGCTCCTCGCCGATCAGGATCGCGCGCGCGCCGTGCTCGGGGACGTGCCGATTGCGACCGACGATCCGACGGCCGTCGCGCTCACGGACCTCCTCGAAAAGCCGCCGACGCCGCGCGGCCGCGGCTTCCAGTCGATCACGAAGGCGTCCTCGGACGACGAGATCCGGACGGCGCTCCTTGCCGAGGACAAGGAGCGGCTGCGCGCCGAGCTCGAAGAAGCGCGGTCCGAGCTCGCGGCGAACGAGCACGGCGACATCGACGGCATGGTCTCGCCGGAGCTCGCCGCGCGCGTCGCCGAGTTGAAGGGCGACCTCCACACCGCCGAGCTCCTCGAGCTGGCGTCGACGATGACGCCCGAGCAGATCGCGGCGCGGCGCGCGGAGATCGCCGAGACCGCGACGCGCATCCGCACCGCGCAGGCGGAGTACACCGAGCGCCTCGGCGAGCTCCGCGAGGCGGCGCGCGCCGAGGGCGGTCCGAAGCTCTCGCCGGGCGAGTACACGGAGCTCCGGACGCTCGAGGACCGCGCCGCGCTCGATCACAACCGCGTCGAGCGGCTCCGCCAGGAAGCGGTCGACCTGGCCGTCGTCGCTGGCGAGACGGTGAAGCCGGCCGTCGCCGGTGAGCAGAAGACGATCAGCGCGCGCCGGCAAGCGGACCGTGAGGCGGAGATCGCCGCCGAGCACGGGCCGGCGGCCGTCATGACGTATCGCGAGGGGCTCGAGAAGCTCCGCCAGGGCGGCGAGAAGTACCGCGCCGAGATCCGGCACTACAAGGAGACGGGCGCGCTCCGGAAGCCCGAGCTCGAGGCGAAGCCCGTCGTCGACGCGGAAAAGGCGCTCGACCTCCTCGCGCGGACGAAGGCGCTCCAGAAGCTCGAACGCGACGTGCAGCGCGGGAAGGACGATCCCGAGGCGCTCGACGCGAAGATGTACGGCAAGGGCTACTTCACCGACGTCGGCGCGCCGACCGAGGCGATGCGCGAGGCGGCGCTCCGCGACGTGCGAAACGGCGTGCTCGCGCAGAAGGCGCGGGCGTTCCTCGAGCGCGTCGAGAGCCCCGAGCTCCTCCTCGGCCGCGGCGGCGTCTTCACCGAAGACTACGACCGCCAGGACCTCCACCGCGCGCTCGAGCGCCACCTCTCCGCCGGCGCGTACAACGCGCTCAACAACGCCGCGCTCGCCGCGACGAAGTCGCCGATCCTCAAGCGCGAGGTCGTCGATACGCTCGGCGCCGCCGGCGCCGCGCAGCTCCTCGCGCACGTGCTCGCGGAGCGGGAGTCGCCGCGGACGCTCCGGGAGATGGCGAAGAGCCTCGGCGAGTACCACGTCCAGGCGAACGTCGAGCAATCCGAGGAGCGGCTCCGCGAAGCTGAAGAGGCGCTCGACCGCGCCGACGAGGCGATGGCGGCCGTCACGTCGCCGGGCGACCTCGCGATCGCCGTCGCCGCGAACGCGCAGCGGCAGGCGGCGCTCGAAGACGCGCGGCAGACGCTCGGCCAGGCGCTCGGCGAGTACGAGGCGACGGCCGCGCTCACGGCCGCGCTCGCCGAGGGAAAGCGGAAGGACATCCACGTGAACCTCGGGCCGATCGGGACCGAGACCGCCGTCCGCCAGCTCCGCGCGCTCGGCCTCGGCCGGGCGGACTACGAGGTGACGTCCGACGGCGCGAACTACTTCGCGACGATCCAGCCGAGCGGATTTGCCAAGCTGGCCGCGGCCCCGGATCCCGCGCACGCGCAGCTCGTCGACGACGTGCTCGCGATCAAGAAGGGGGCGCACGACGATCCCGACTGGCGGCCGAAGGGGACGATCGTCCGGTCGGCCGCGTCGCTCAAGGCGCCCGGCCTCGAGCCGCCGCCGCTCACGCACAGCCTGAAACCGTTCGGCAACTTCGGTGCCGCGGGGGACGTCGCCGGCGACGTGCACGAGCACGTCGCGCTCCGGAGCGCGAACGGTGACGATCCGAACGACATCCTCGCCGACCTGCACGCGTCGGTCCTGCAGGTGCCCGAAGCGCACCGCCAGGCGTTCGCGGCCGCGGTGAGCAAAGTGTTCCCGCTCACGACCCCGCTCGTCGAGCACGGGAAGCCGGTCTACGCGCGCGCGGCCGACGGGAGCGTGCTGAACGACGACGCCGGGAATCCGGTCCCGAAGATGGTGCCGACGAAGGCCGAGACGCACGCCGCCACGGTACGCCAGCTCGCGCGCGACTACTTCCGCGCGCACGGCATGGACCGGAGCCTCGACATCAACACGCAAGCGCTCGATACGCAGGATCCGACGACGCACGAGGCGTTCACGCAAGCGCTCGCGAAGGACCCGCGGGCGATGGTCGCGTTCAAGGCCGTCGGCGAGCTCGGCGACCAGGACCAGCGCACGCTCCGGCACTACTTCGCGACCGACGTCGCGCCGCAGGACGCGGCGACTGGCTACGACAAGGGCGCCGTCGACCGGGCGCTCGCGGAGCTCGGCCCCGAGCCGACGAAGGCAACGAAGGGCCTCTTCGGCGGCGAGGAGACGACGCCGGAGTGGCTCGAATGGAATCAGCGCCGGCAAGCGATCACCGCCGATGCGCACGGCACGGCGGACGCGCCGAAGACGACGGCGTGGACCGAGTACGTGACCGCGATGGGCGGGACCGGCAAAGCGTACGAGGCGCTGCAGGACCGCTTGAAGTCGGGCTTCCTCCAGGCATTCCACCGCGCGTACACGACCGGTCACAACATCCCGCTCCGCGTCGGCACGGTGCCGATCGCGCACGCCGAGCTCCACGAGGGGTACCTCGATCCGGCCGCCCGCGCGCAGCATCTCGCCGAGCGCCGCCAGCTCCTCGATGAGGCGCGCACCCGCGCCGCCGGCAAGTACGCGGAAGGATCCGCGCTCGAGAAGATGGAGCGCATTGCGCAGACGCGGGAGATCGAACGGCAGAACCAGATGGGCCTCCTCGGCGCGACGCCGACGGCGACCACGCGCGAACCGAAGCCGACCGAACGCTACACGCTCGGCCAGTACACCGAAGGCCAGATCGCCGGCGTCATGCGCGACATGGCGCGGAACTGGAAACCCGGCGAGCCGGTGAAGCTCCTCGCGAACAAGCAGTGGGCGGACGGGCCGGGCGAGCCGCCGCGGTTCATCCACCAGCAGCGCACGGTGAAGACGTTCCTCCGCGGGAAGCGGCTCGCCGCGGCGCTCGGCACTGGGAGCGGGAAGACGTCGATCGGCATCGCGTCCCTCGCGCACGCGCGGCAGACGCCCGAGCTCGGCGTGCACCGCGGCCTCTTCGTCGTGCCGTCGTCGGTCCAGGGGCAATTCGGCGGCGAGTTCGCGCGGTTCATTGAGCCGGGGACGATGAATTGGGCGGCGAACCCGGGCGGCGATCGCGCGCAGCGGATCGCCGAGCACCGACAAGCCGACACGCACGCGGTCGTGCACACGCACCAGGCGTTCCGCGACGACATGCTGCATCTCGTCTCGGAGCACTGGGGTGTCACGCCCGAGCAGGCGCGCGACAAGTTCCTCGGCCTCTCCCGGAAAGACGCCGCGCAGACGATGCGCGACGTCTGGACGAAGCACGGCATCGACTATCAGATGCTCATGGTCGACGAGGGCCACGGCCTCCTCGACCGGCAAGGGAAGCCCGACTCGCTCCTCTCGCGGATCGCGCAGGCGGTGTCCGACAACACGCCGTACTACATGAGCGCGTCGGCGGACCCGATCAAGAACGATCACACCGAGCTCCGGTCGCTGCTCGACAAGCTCGACCCGTCGGGCCGCTACGCCGACGCCGGCGAGTGGAACCGACGCTACGGCGTGAACACGACGGCGTCGGCCGAGGCGCTCAAGCGCGAGGTCGCACCGTACGTCTACGCGGCGCAGATCCGGAGCGGGAACCAGGTGAACCGCCGGCGCGAGACGGTGCCGCTCCATCCCGAGCAGGCGAAGCAGTATGCGTCCGTCCTCGAGGCGTTCCAGAAGCTCCAGGCCGCGCGCGAGCGCGGCGACGTCGACATCGACGCCGCAAAGCAGCTCGTGCCGAAGCGGTTCGCGAACGCGCCCGAGAGCGAGCACGCCGCGATCGCGAAGGCCATCCAACGGAACCCGGGGACGCTGAAGGAACAGGCACTCGCGCGCATCATCGACATGGCGCCGCGCGAGCAGAACGCGAAGATCCAGCACCTCGTGAAGCTCCTCGCCGACCATCCGGTGAAAGAGAAGCCGGTCGTCGTCTTCGCGCACAACCTGAAGGCCGTCGACGAGATCACCGAGGCGCTCGCGGAGGCCGGGCACCGCGTTCAGAAGCTCACCGGCGCCGACTCGACGAAGGAGCGCGACAAGAAGCGACTCGCGTTCCAACCGGAGAGCGGCGACCCGTCGGCCGACGTGTTCGTGCTGTCCGATGCCGGCGAGGCGGGCCTCAACCTGCAGCGCGGCCAGACACTCGTGCAATACGACCGCCCGCTCACCGCGAAGACGCACGCGCAGCGGAACGGCCGCATCGATCGCCTCGGCCAGCAACATCCCGAGATCGACCTCATCGACCTCACGACCGACTCGCCCTATGAGGCGCGCGCGCAGAAACGGATCGAGACGAAGTACGCGCTCCGCGACATCCTGACCGACCCGGCCGAGATGATCGACGACACCGGGCTCGCGGCGGCGTTCCGTGACGCGCGCAAGCGGGCGGCCCAACCGGAGGCGCAGCGCGCGGCATGAGGCTCGCCGACCTGAACCCGCAATGGATGGACGCCGGCGGCGAGGGCGTCACGAAGGCCGATGGCTCGCCGGCGCCGAAGCGTCACGGCGTCGGCGTGCTGCTCACGTGCCCGTGCGGTGCATGCGGTGAGGACAAGCTCCTGTACGTGCCGTTCGAGAACCCGCTCGACGGCGGTCCATCGCTCAGCCCGGAGCGGCCGCTCTGGACGCGATCGGGCGATACGTTCGAGGCGCTGACGCTCACGCCGTCGATCCTCCGGAATCCCTCGCGCGGCGGGTGCGGCTGGCACGGGTACGTCACGAATGGGGAGATCGTGAACGCATGAAGCCGGATCCGAGCGAGCGACTCACCGACCTCGTCGCGCGCGCCGAGCACGCGTCCGCGCGGAACCAGGCGCAGCGCGCGAAGCTCACCACGACGGCGAACGCGATGGCGGACCGCGCGAGCGACTACATCGGCGGCCTCGAGGCGCGCGCCGAGACCGGCGACCCCGACGCCGTGCGCCAGCTCCGGATCGCGGCCCGCGGCCGCACGCGAGCGCGGCGGCTCGCGACGACGTGAGCGAGCGCCGCTGTCCAAACGCTGAGTGCCGCGAGGAGCTCGCGCGCCCCGCGCGCGAAGGCGGCACGATCTACCGCACGCGCTACGTGCGGCAGACGGCCGCGGGCGCGACGGTGATCGCGTGTCCGAAGTGCGCGACCGAAATCGCGCTCGGCGCGGCCGCGCCGCGGCCCGATCCGCCGCACGGCCGACTCGTGTTTCCGCGTCCGACGCCGCCCGCGTAGGCGAGCGTCTTTGGCATTCTTTGACGGCGTTGCGCGCGACGCCGTAGATCCCGTGCAGCAAAGCGGCACGCCTGGGGGACAGAGGGTCCGAGGGCACCAGCAACGCACGTCGTGCGTCTGCTGTGTGCCCTTTTTGCGTTTCTGGGGGCTGGCGGATGGACGGTGGGGCGGCGGTGGCGGTGGCGGGGCGCGAGGATGAGTTTCTCGCGGTCCATCTGCCGTTTCTGAAGGCCACGCCGCACACCGAAGGCGACGACCGCTTCATCTTCTGCGAAGCGTCGAACCAGTCGTACGACCAGGAATCGGATGAGATCCTCAAGTCGGCCCTCGAGGGTTCGAGCGGCTACTACCAAGAGAACGGCAACGTCGACGTCGATCATCTGACGATCCTCGGCTACCGGATCGGCCTCCGGAACCCGCACCTCTACGAAATCGGCCGTCCCGCCGAGGTCCGGTTCGCCGGCAAGAGCACGCTCGTGAAGGCGAAGCTCTACCGCGGCGAGGGGCCGGCGGCGGAGATGGCGAACTACGTCTGGTCGACGTTCGCGCTCGATCCGCCGATGCGATGGTTCCCCTCTGTCGGCGGCGATAAGCGCGGCGTCAAAAAGATCGTCGACCCCGCGACCGGTCTCCACAAGTCCGTCGTGACCAAGGTCTTGTGGAAGAATCTAGCTCTCAGCAAGCAACCACAGAACCTCTCGGTGCCGGCGGTCTCGACGATCGGCTTCGACGAGTTCGCGAAGGGCGTGCTGCTCGCCGGCGCGAACGTCGACGACGGTCCGTGCCTCGGCACGTGCTGCAAGGCGATCACGGCGCTTCCGTCGCCGACCGACGTCGGGCAGCGCACCGGCGGCGCGGCGCTCGCGCCGCAGTCGCTTCACGGCGCGCGGCGCTTCGACAACGATCCCCAGCTTCGAGACGTCCAGTACGTGAAGGCCGCGGCCGCATACGTGAAAGGGCTCGGCTCGAACGCGTGCGAGCACACGAACCGCAAACCGTCGTTGCAGGCGATCGTCGATCACTTCGAGACCTGCGGCGGGATGGATGCGAGCGCAGCGCGGCACGCCGCGACGCGACTCTTGCGACAAATTTCCGATCAGCAGACGCGCCGGGCGGCGTGAGGAGGAGGCGGAGATGGACAAGGTGACGTGCGTCGACGGTCACGAGATGCTCAAGGGCAAGAAGTTCTGCGGCGCGTGCGGCAAGGGCCCCGCGGACGCGCAGAACGAGATGCAGAAGTGCGGCGCCTGCTCGGGTGAGTTCATGAAGGGCGCGAATTTCTGCATGGACTGCGGTGAGCCGACGACCGCCGACCTCGATCGCGCGCTCAGCACGCTCGGCGAGTTCCAAAAGGCGAACGCCGCGAAGCTCGAGGACTTCTCGAAGCTCCCCGAGCTCGACGAGGAAGCGATCGTCGCCGAGATCGACGCGGGTGCGAGCGAGATCGTGAAGTCCGCCGCGATCCGCGACGCGAAGGGCGACATCGTCCACGACGCCGCCGGTCTCCCCGAGATCAACGCGATGCCGGTCGTGCAGGAGCTCTTCAAGGGCCAGGCGCTCGCGAGCGCGCAGGCTCGGAAGTTCTTCGACCACGTGACTGGCTTCCTCGGCCACATCGCGCACGGCCAGGAGCTCCTCATGAAGGCGAACCTCGCGATCGGCGCCGAGCTGCAGCGCTACCGCGGCGAGTCCGAGGCGGCGGCGAACGCGTCGCGCGGCCCGAAGGGCATCGTCCGGCCGCTGCTGGCGCCGGCGAAGCTCGGCCCGGCGCCGGTCGGCGGCGCCAGCGCGGGCGACAGCGACGAGGCGCGCGGTCCGGCGCTCATGCTGAAGGCGCAAGCCGTCCTCGGGAAGGCGCTCGCGCCGCTCGAGACGGCGGAGGTCGCGCTCTTCGAGACGTACACGCACGGCCAGAACATGTCGCTCTCCGAGATCGCGGCCGTGCGGCCGCGCCTCGCCGAGCGCGTGCAGAGCGCGATCGCGGCGAAGCAGGGCGCATCGGCCGCGAGCTGAGCGGCCGGGAACCCGAAGACACGAGACCGAGGCGGTAGCGCCCGGAGGGGCGGACGAGGAGGAGCGGCATGCACGATCCGATGTTGGCACTGGCGGAGGCTGCGGGCGCAGCCACCATGGAGGGCGTCGGGGACTTCGGCCTGAGCGGCAACTACGCCAGCGCAGCCGAGTTCATGAAGGCCATTCAGTCGAACGTCGGCACGACTGCCGGCGGTTCGGACATCGCGCTGCTCACCGGCGGCGCGGCGCTGCGCGAGCAATCGCTCGAGCCGACGCTCTTCGCGACGATCGAAAAAGAGGAGCACTTCGTCCTCTTCAATTCGATGGTCAAGGGGAAGGCCGACTCGGTCCTGCACGAGTGGAGCCGTCAGACCTCGACCGGCTGGTACGAGGGGCAGACCGTCAACGGCGAGCTCGAGGACATCGCGGAGAGCCAGGGCGAGTACGAACGCAAGTTCGACACCATGGCGTTCCTGATGACGATGTTCCAGGTCTCGATTGCGGCGAAGTCGCAAAAGAACCTGGTCGACGTCATCGCCCGCGAGAAGATGAACGCCACCCGGCGGATCAAGGCCGACACCGAGTGGCACATGATCTACGGGAACCGCGCGGTCAACAAGCGCGAGTTCGACGGCATCATCACCCAGATCCTCGCGCACAACGATCCGAGCCTGATTCTCGATGCGCGCGGCCACGGCCTCTCCGACATGGGTGAGGAGATCATCCGGATCGGCAACAACGTGCACGACATGGGGCACTTCGGTCGGTCGACCGACTTCTACTGCTCCGTGCGCGTCGGAAGCGACGAGTTCGATCAGAAGCTCCACCAGTCGGTGCGCGTCGGCTTGGACGGCACGACCGGCGGGCTCTCGACCCGATCGAACGACATCATCATGGGCACCACGGTCGGCGGCGTGAAGACCCAGTACGGCGTCGTCCGCCAGCACCCGGACATCTTCATCCGGGAGAGCCAGCCGCCGTTCGACGGTCGCACGGGCATCTTCCCGTCGATCGCCGCGAACAGCGGCCTCGGTGTACCGACGGCCGTCGACAACGGCTCCGGCGGCGCCCCGGCGGTCGCCAACTCCGCGACGAGCCAGTTCGCCGACGAGGACGTGGGCCTCTACTACTACGGCGTCGAATCGATCGGGAAGGGCGGCCGCTCGACGTGCGTGAAGAGCGCGCAGGTGAACGTCACGGCCGCCGGCCAGAAGGTGACGGTCGTGATCACGAACCCGGCCGACTCGAAGGTGACGGGCTTCGCCGTCCACCGCTCGCGCCGGAACGGCACGAACGCCTCGGCCGACCTCCGCGAGATGGTCCGCATCCCGCGCGCGGCTGGTGCGACCACGACCTACGTCGACGAGAACCAGAACATCCCCGGCACCTCGCCGGTCCTCGTACTGAATCAGGCGCCCGAGTACGGGGCGATTCAGTACACGCGGCTCTACCCGCTCATGCTGCTCCCGCTCTTCCGTACGCGGACGGCAGCCGACCTCGCCGCGGTCATCTCGTCCGGCTTCCTGCAGGTCACGCTCCCCGAGCAGCACGGCATCATCAAGAACGTGCTCTCGAAGACGGCGGCCGCGCAGTGGAATCCGCGCGGGTAACACCGCGGCTGTAACCGGGGCTGGCGGCGACGTCAGCCCCGTACGTGCTTTCCCGGAAGGAGTGATCGATGGCCGAGTCCAAGGTGCGGATCCTCTGCACGCTCCCGAACGCCAGCCGATGTATCAGCGACGTGCGCTTCGGCGAGCTCTCTCCCGCAACGGGTGTCGTGCCGGCCACGCTCCTGTCCGAGCCGGTCGACCCCGAGGTCGCCGAGCATTTCTGCAAGGGGCCCGGCTTCGAGCTCTTCGATTCCGCGAGTCTGAAGAAGGCCGAGCTCGCCGAGATCGACGATGCGATCGCCCGCGACAGGGCGGCTGCCGAGGCACTGGCACGCGGGGCCGGCACGCAGAGCGCGCAGGTCGTGACCGAGCTCGAGCGCGCGAACAAGGCGCAGTCGGCCGAGCTGCAGCGCCTCCGCGAGGAGCGCGACACGGCCGTGAAGGCGCTCGAGGACTCGTCGGTCCCGACGCTTCAGGCCGAGGTTGCGAAGCTCGCGCAGGACGTCGTCGAGCGCGACTCGCGCATCAAGGATCTCGAGGGCCGCATCGCGGAGCTCGAGCGCATCAACGCCGAGCTCGGCGCCGGCGACAAGGGCAAGGGCGGCAAGTAACCGGACGGGCGCCCGCGCAGTGGAGCGGGGGGCGGAGGGGACGATGACGGGACGATCGCTGGCGCGCACGCGCCGAACCATCCTTGCCGTGGCGGCGCTCGCCGCCGCAGTGTTCACCTGGCCGACGCTCGCGCAGGCCGGCAACTGTGTCGGTGGCTCGAACAATGCCGGCACCTGCGCGTCGCTCTCGGCGTGTCCGGGCGGCTTCTGCGACAGCGTGGCGACGCCGACGGCGACGCCGACGGCAACCGTGTCGCCGACCGTCACGGCGACGCCGACGGTCACGCCGACGCCCGTCCAGCCGCGGTCGATCGAGCAGGCGCGCGAGCGCGACTCGTCGACGTCGGCCAAGGTCGGTGTCGCGGCACCCCGCGCGCTCACGCTCGTCGCCGATGCCGGCTCGGTCGTCGACAACGGGAAGGTCTGCGTTCGGTTCGCCAACTCGTTCCGGATCCGGGGCATGACCGACTACATCAATGCCGCCGGGTCGGAGTGCACGCTCACGCTCTCGGTCGCCGGGAAGACGGTGCTCACGCACAGCCTCGTCGGCATCGCCGGGAAGTCGAGCTACATCCGGACGAAGGCCGGCAACGCGTCGGTCGACGTACCGCCGGACGCGGAGGTCTGTCTCCTCACCGAAGTGACGGGCACGAACACCGGGCTCTCCGTCGTCCTCGACACGATTCCGTAACGGAGCGCGGCGGGGAAGGCGTGTGGCCGGCGGATTCAAATCTCCTGTTACTCCGGAGAGCATTCTCGCGGGGGAGCTCTACGGCGTCCTGATTAAGGCGCGCGGCGAGGAGAAGGCGCTCGGGCCCGAGGTCGTCGCGGGGAAGCTCCGCGCGGCCGAGGACCTCTATGAGCACGAGCTCCATCTCTTCTGGGAAGAGAAGCGCGTCGCCTCCGATCCGCGGCCGCGCGGCCTCGTCCCCCGGAGCGCAACGGCCGCCGGCGACTACGACGTCGAGCAAGCGGGGCTCAACTTCCCGGACGACTTCTACCTGGACGGTCGCTTCGGGCGCTGCGAGCTCGCGTATCGCCCGGTCCGCGATCCCGTCGTCCGCTTCTGCTACACGCCGTCGCTCGCGCAGAGCCTCCAGCCGATCCCGTCCGAGTGGATTCGCCTCGAGCGGAAGGAAGGCCGGTTCTACGTGCTCCCGACCGGCGCGCCGGAGATGACGCTCGCGCGCTTCGAGGCGACGGCGATGCGGCTCGCCGGCTACGGCCGCGGCATCCCCGACTTCATGCTCGTCGACTACGTCGCGGGCTTCACGCGGACGGAGCTTCTCCACGATCACAACGACCTCCTCGAGGCGCTCCGGATCACGACGACGCTCCTCGTCTTCGGCATCCTCTCGAACATCCGGACGGGCGGCCTCGGCTCCATGTCGCTCTCGCAGGACGGGCAGTCGCGCTCGCAGACGCCGCTCCAAGGCAAGTACGGCGCCTACAGCGGCGCCGTCGAGCTCGCGCTGCAGAACGAGGAGCGCATCCTCAAAAGCTGGAAGCGCTCCGAGCACGGCATCATCATGGCGGTGGCGTGATGGCGGTCCACGACGACGCCATCGCGATCGACGAGTACCACTTCCGCGGCGAGGAGTTCGATCAGCTCCTCGAGCAGAACGGGACCGCCGTCGACCTCCGCATCGCGACGCCGTGCGGCTGCTGGAATCCGACGTCCGGCGCTGCCGATCCGGCGTGCACCGTCTGCTACCCGTTCGGCTTCGTCTACGACGCGCCGATCGCGACGAAAGTGTTCGGGCCGAATCGGAAGGGGCTCCGGCAATTCCTCGAGGGCGGCGTGATCGAGCTCGGCGACGCGCTCTTCACGTTCAAGCTCGGGCTCGTCCCGACGCACGGGAGTCGGATCACCCTGAAGACATCGACGCTCTCGGCGCCGGCCTTCCAGGTGAAGGGCAAGGAAGACGTCATTCGCTACAGCGACGTCGTCGCGGTCGAGCGCGCGCTCTACTCGACGCGGACGCCGCCGACGGGACACCCGTACACGCGCGCGAACGTCGACCTGGTCGAAGGGACCGACTTCACGCGGACGGGGCGCCAGATCACGTGGCCGGGCGGCAGCGCCGTCGCCGACGGCACCCCGTACATGCTCCGGCTCCGCGTGCACACCGAATACGTCGTCTGGGACACGACGCTCCGCGACGAGGACGACAAGCAGCTCCAGACGCGCGGGCTCGCGAAGCGGCTCGATTACCTCGTGAACCCGCGCGGCCAGGCGAAGCTCTCCTACTGATGGACTTCCCGGCCATCCAAGCGACGGTGAGCGGTCCCTGCCTCGATCTCATCGAGGCGGAATGGCAGCAGCTCGCGTCCGAGGTGAGCGACACGGGCCTCTACGCGTCGTCGGCGTCGTTCGAGCGCCAGTCGCCGTGGCAGGGGGACTCACTCGCCGGCGCCGTGCTCAACACGGCGCGCCACGCGCAGGTCGTCGAGACCGGACACCAGGGCTTCCATCTCCCGGAGAAAATCGACTGGAGCGGCCCGCACGTCCGCATGAGCAAGAGCGGGCGCCGCTTTCTCATCGTCCCGTTTCAGCACGCGACGCCGGGGAGCGCCGGCGTCAGCCGGACGCGCGCGCGGACCATGCTGCCGACGGCCGTCTACCAGGATGCGCTCACCGCGCTCCGCGGCGATCGCACGCGCGCGGCCGCGCAGCGTGCCGCCGCCCGGATCGCGTCCGCCGGCACGATCCTCTCGCGGCCGTACGCGATCATGGGCGTGCCCGGCCGTCTCCTCGCGCGCGCGCGCATGCAGGAAGGCCAGCCGGGCTACACGTGGCGGGCGCGGCTCTACGAGGGCCTCACGTACCGCGTGAAGCAGACGAATCCCGAGACCGGACGGACGACGGGCGGCTGGTCGACGTTCCGCGCGCTCACCGAGGACTCCGCCGGCTGGTGGATTCCGGCGTTCGCCGGGCACCACATCGCGAAGCGCGTCGTCGAGAACGTCCGCACGCGCATTCGGACGCTCGTCGGCGAAGCGGCGCGGTCGGACATGGTCGAGCTCGTCGAGGTGGCGGTCGGATGAGCGGCCTCAGTCTCCCGGACTTCGAGGTGCGCGACGTGCTCGACGAGAGCATCACGGCGATGCTCGCCGACGACCGCATTCTCGACGAGATGCTCGCCGCGCGCCCGCAGGCGCAGCGCGAGAGCTTCCGGACGGCGCTCGGCGAACGTGAGGGCAAGGTGCGCCTCGGCTGGACGCTCGCGCCCGAAGAAGACTGGTCGATCAACGTGCTGCTCGTGAGCACGCAGAAGCACGCGACCGTCGGCGACCGCGCATCCTACAGCGAGGAAAACGCGCTCGCGGCGCGCGAGCTCGCGACCGACATCACGGCGGCCGAAGGCATCGCCGTGACGTTCACGACCGGCGTCCCGGCCGTCGGCGACGACGACGGCGAGGTGCCGGCGACCGGCACGTGTCGGATCGGGACCGAGTACGCCATCTACGCGATCGCGTCGGGCGTCTGCACGCTCACGAAGCGCGGGATCCGCGACACCGCGGCCGTCCCCCATGCCGCCGACACCGAGGTCATCTTCTACGACCTCACGGCGCAGGTCGGGTGGCCCGAGACGGTGACGCTCCGCTGCGACCTCCTCGGCAGCAACCCCGAGTTCGTGATGGGCCTCGGGCGGATGCTGCAAGCCTTTCTCGCGTTGTCGACGGCGCGCTTCGAGTCGCGCGGCTACACGCTGCTCGACGTCGTGCTCTCCGATCTCGCGGGCCGGCCGCAGTTCTATCCCGCGCATCTCTTCGTGCGCGCGATCACGGTCCGGCTCTTCACGGCGCTCTCGCTCCCCGAGCTCGTGCCGACGATCACCGACACGCAAGCGACGCTCACGACCGAGAACACGGAGGTGTCCGTTGGTGGACAAGTCCAAGCCATCTGAGAAGGCCGTCGGCGACGCGCCGGCGGACGACGCTCCGCTGGCCGACGAGACGGAGCCGGACGTCTTTCCGGTCGATTTCGAGGAATGGGCGACGAGCCGCGCGGCCTACGAGTACGTGCTCGTCGCCGGCTATCGCGCGACGGTGCGGCAGGCGGGCGACCTCCTGAAACGGAAAGCACCGAGCGTTTGGGATGAGGGTTACGCGGCCTACGGCGGGCAGCGCACGAGCTGACGCGGGGAGGGGGCGGGTATGAGCAAGTACGGAATCGGCTTCAACGGACAGCAGGGGTTCACCACCTATCCGTCCGTGAGCGTCCGCGTAAATGCGGACAATCTCGACCTCCGGCCGGTCACGCCGCTCGGCGTGTGTGCGATCCTCGCGCAGGGCGCCGGCGTCTTTCCGCCGGGCGTGGCGACGTCGCTGCCGCTTGGGAGCGGCTCGCCGCAGCGGTTCATCACGGCGTCCGAGCTCCTCACCGCCGCGCAGTTCGCGGCGCGGCCGTTCGCGCAGCTCGGCCGCGGCGCCGGCGAGGTCCTCATCGTCCCGGTGAACCCGTCGACGCCGTCGACGAAGGCGATCAGCTCGTCGACGCCGACGCTCCTCTTCACGCTCACGAGCCGCGGCTGGGGCCTCGCCTTCAACAAGCTCCAGGTAAAGGTCGAGACCGGGAAGATCACGCTCAAGATCCCGGGCGCGGGAAGCGGCGGGACGGATCTGCTCGAGGTCTTCACCTTCACGAGCGGCGGGTCGGGCGCGATCGCGGGCCTCTGCACCGACATCACCGAGCGCTCGGCGGCGTGCACGGCGACGTTCACCGCCGAGGGCGTGCCCGCGAACGCCGCGTTCGCGAGCTTCACCGGCGGCACGGAGCCGGCGGCGCAAGCGGCCGATTGGGACGTCGCGCTCCATGCGCTCGACAGCCGGCGCGTGACGGCGGTGCACGTCGCGACGGCCGACACGAGCGTCCACGCGCAGCTCGCGGCGTACGCGATTCAGAAGCGGCTGCGCGGCTTCGTCGGCGGCGCGATTCAGAATTGGGTTGGCACGTCGGCACGCGCGACGGCGATCGCCGCGCTGAAGTCGGCCGCGGCCGCGCTGAACGCGCCCCGCATGATGCACGTCGGGCTCGGCGGCGACGGCCAGCCGGCCTACATCTCGGCCGCGCGGTACGCCGCGCTCGCGGCCGCGCTCGATCCGTCCGAGCCGATGACGCAGAAGTTCCTCGATTTCGCGAGCCTCGAAGCGTCGCTCGATCTCGCGACCGAGGTCGGTGGCGTCGACGGCGTGCTGATCGGCGGCGTCGCGGTCCCGGTCCCGAATCCCGACAACGCGAACACGTTCATCGTGAGCCGCGGCCTCTCGACCTGGACGGGAGACGACAACCTGTACCGGCGTGAGCAGTCGGTCCTCGCGGCCGTCGATGCGGTGCAGGATCTCATCGAGTCGGGGCTCCGGCAGTTCCTCGGCAACGAGAACACGCCGGCGACGGCGACACGCGCCCAGGCGCTCGTCGACCAGGTGCTCAACGACTGCACGAAGCCGTCGTCGCGCATCCGGATCATCAGCTACCGGCGGGAGACGATCGTGGCGCAGGTTATCCAGACGACGCTCAGGATCTCGGCGAACTTCACGCCGATTCCGCCGCTCAACTTCATCGATACGACGCTCAATCTCGAGAACGCCAACTTCACGTTGACGTTCGACACGCCGCTGACGGCGTAACCCGGACGGGACGCGGAGAGGAGAGGGACTCATGGGACGAATCGAGAACGAGCGCTTCCGGACTGGTAACCGGGTCGAGATCTACGCACGCGGGCCGGGTCCGCGGCAGCTTCTCGGCAAGGGCTTCACCGGTCGCATGGGCGACGCGACGTCGGTCGGGGCGAACAGCTCGACGGGCGCGACCGGCATCTACACGACCGGCACGCCGCACCCGCAGGGCATCGTCGACACGCGGTACGAGCACACCGTCCGGCTGGCGCTCGTGCAGCTCACCAGTCGGTCGGCGGCCGATAAGATCAACGCCGACACCGTCGACATCGACCTCATCGACAAGTTCACGAACAAGAAGATCTGCACGTACGAGGAGTGCCACGTGCAGACGGGCGGCATCAACGTGCCGGCGAATCAGCCCGTCACCGAGGACATCTCGTTCCTCGCCATGCGGGTCGTGCCGGCCGTCGACGCCTAGCGGCATCTCGGAAGTACGGCGACCGGGGGCGCAACGCTCCCGGTAACCGCTCTCACAACCCTGGACTCGTCTCGCTTCGCGCGCCCGCCGCACAGGTAGCGCGCACTCCCTGGTCGCACCCTGAAAGGACGCTCCGATGGAGCTCCCTACCGAAGTCACCCTGTCGATCGACGGGGACGAGTATCTGCCTGAGAGCGGTAAGGCCGGCGAGCCCGGGTACCGGGCGGCCGAAAAGTACGGCGACGCCTACGCCGGCGCGATCACGGTCCGCTTCCCGAGCGTGCAGGATTCGATCGAGATCGGCTGCCGGACGACCGCGGCGATTCAGGTGTTCGAGGTGCGCGACGCGACGAGCGTGGCGCTCCCCGTCTACCAGCTCGTCGAGGCGATCATCTTCTTCGCCGTGCTCGCGAAAGGCGCGCGGCCCGGATGGCTCGACGGCACCGCGCGGGCCACGCCGAAAGCGGCGTCGGCGATCATCCACGCGCACAAGCGCGCGCTCGCCGAGCTCGAGGACGGGAAAAAAAAGTCCGGCGCCGATGGCGCGACATCGTCCGCTGGCACCTGAACGAAGGAGCGGACGTCTACGTCTTCCGCCGGAAATACAACCTCGCGATCACGGATCCGCGAGTGCTCCAGGCAACGCCGGAACAGATTCGGCTCGACCTCGAGCTCGACCTCGCCCTGCGTGGCGAGGACGCGCTCGAGTGCCCGCGCTGCCACGGCTTCACCTACGCCGAGGCGTGTCCGTGTTCGCCACTGGTACCCGTCGACGCGGTGGAAGCGGCGAAGGCGCGCGGCGACGTCACTATGGACGACTTCGATCGACTCTGGAACGAGAGTGTGGGCGCGGCGTCGCGAAGTAATTGAGCATGCTCGACGGGAGCACGGGTCCGCGGGGTTCCACGCCGGGCACGGTCGACGGTTGGCGACGCTGCCAGTCGTCGATGACGGTGCTCGGGATGCCGCTCTCGTCCTCGAGCATGCCGGGCGAGGCATCGCGCCAGTGTTGCGACGTGAGCGGGCGAGTCGAGTCGGCGAACGCCGGTGCGGCGATGGCGAGCGCGGCGAGCGCGGTCGCGAGTGCTCGCATGGTCAACCGCGAGGGACGCGCGGCAGTGCTTGCGTGCGTTCGCTGAAAGCGAAGATGGCGAGTGCCGCGACCGCGACACCGACTCCCCACGCCGGCAGCACCAAGGTCAACAAGGCTACACAAACCACGAGCTGGATGATCATCACGATCGCTTCGAAGATCATCCGGGGAATCGTCACGGCCCAGAAGGTAGCCGAGGGGCCGCTGGCGATGCAAGAGGAATCGGTGACGCATGGCGGGTGACATCGAGCCGATTGTCGTCCCGGTCACCGCCACCGTCGACCGCGCGGCATTGCAGAGCGCAAAGCAGGCGCTCGGTGACGAAGTCCGCACGGCGCGTGAGGCAGGCGTGCCGCCGCCGGCGAACGCCGCCGCGGCGGGGGCGGAGGTCGTGTCGCTGCGCGCCGTCCAGCAAGAGGTCCGGACGCTCGCCGAGGTCGCCCGGTCCTTTAATATGCAGGTCTCGTCGTTTGTGCAGGCGATGCAGGCTGCCACGCAGGCGGCGCGCGCCTATTCCGGTGCGCGGACGGACTCGTCAACGACCGTCCTGCCGTCGCTGGCGACGCCGCCGCCGGGACCGACGGTCGGTGCCGCAGCAGCGGGAGGTGGAGGGGGCGCCGCTGGAGGACCGCCTCCAGGGGGCGCCGGTACCGGCGGCGGCGCGCCAAACCTGGCGCAGATTCTCTCGAGCGCCGGCGTCGCGACGGCGGCGGGGATCGGGCTACGCCGCGCCTACGCCGAGGCGCTCAGTATGGCGACGCGATCGCGCTCGCTCGAAGAGTCGGCGTTCCTCGCGTCGATGGCCGGGAATGAGAGCGGCGGCGTCACGCAGCGGACGATCGACGAATTGCTCAGTGGCGGAGGTCGACGTCCGCTCACGCGGCCGGGAGATGCGACGGAGATCATGCGCGAGCTCCGCGCGCGCGGCGCGCGCCCCAGCGCGGCCGACGCGCAACTGCTCGCCGACTACGGTCTCACGGCGCTCGGCTCGCCGAGCGCCGCCGGCGGGTTCGCGACGAATCTCTACCGCGACACCGGATCCGAGCGCGCGCTCGCGATCCTCACGTCGCTCCGCGACTACAGCCGCGACACCGGCATCGGCACGAAGGACCTGGTCGAGCAGTTCGCCGGCCTCACGCGATTCTTCGCCGCGCTCCATGGGACCCGCAGTCTCACGCCGGACGAAGAGCGCGACCGGATGCAGACGGTCGCGTACCTGAACAGTCTCCCGGGTGGCATGGGTCGCGGCGAGCGCGGCGTCGAGCTCGAGCAGAACGTCCGCGGCGCGACGCAGGGCGGTCCTGGGTTCTGGATGGCGGTGCAGGCGTTTCGAGACGAGAGCGGGATGGACCCGTTCACGAGCTTCGAGGGCATGCACCGGTTCCGGCTCTGGCAGCGCTCGGATCGGCTGTTGCCGGCCGTCGAGCGCATGTCGGGACGCTGGGGCGGCGGCGATCCGTTCGCGACCGCGTTTCTCCGCGAAGAGTATGCGGGCTTCACTCCCGAGCAGGCCGAGGCGTTCCGGACCGGTCGCCGCGGCCGCGCGGGCGTCGGGATATACGGCGACGCGGACGCGCGCGAGCGGGCCGCGCGCGCGCTCGGCGACGCGGACGATCCCGGCGCGCGCTCGCTGACGGCGCGCATCGAACAGGAACGCGGCTTGTCGACGCAGACGCCGTTGAACCGCGCCCAAGAATTCTGGGAGCGGCTGCGCGGCGCGTATCCAATCGCCACCGGCGCCGGTGAGTCGATCGCCGCCGGTGTTGGCCTCTGGGGCGGGTATAGTGGCTTCCGCCGTGCGCGACGGCTCTTCGACGCGATCCGCACACGCACCGCCGCGGGCGCCAGGATGGGGCCGAGCGCGGCGGGCGCCGGCTTGCTGAGCGCGCGCGCGGCGATGCGTCTCGGGCTCTACGGCGCTGGCGCGTACGGCGTCGGTGCGTTCGGAAAAGACGTGTACGACGCCGCGGCCGGCGGCGACCCGACGAACCGGCGCGACCTCTGGGCCGGCGGCATCGGCGCGGCGATCGGTGGCACGCTCGGCTTCCTCACGCCGCTTCCCGGCGGTGCGCTCCTCGGCGCGAGCGCCGGCTACGGTCTCGCGAAGACGCTCTTCGGCGGCGCGACGACGGCGGAGGCGGCGGTGCCGCCGGCGGGGACGACCGACCGCATGGGCGCGGCCGTCGGCGGCGACGGCTGGCGGCGCGAGGACGTCGACGAGCACCTGGCGCTCCTCCGGTCTCTCAGCCGCTTCTCCGCGGTCCCGGGCACGGAGCCGGTGACGGCCGGCGACGCCGGCGAGCTCCCGGCAAGCGCGACCGGTGCGCCGAGTGTCCGCGCATGGCGGAGCGGACGGTGGGGGAGCGGCCGGATCCGGGCCGACGATCCGCGGATCGCGGCCGCCGCGTCGAAGTACCATCTCCCGCTCGCGCTCATGCTCGGCGCGATCGACGTCGAGTCCAAGTTCCATCCCGACGCGGTGAGCCCGAAGGGCGCGATCGGTCTCATGCAGCTCATGCCGGACACCGCGCGCGACCTCGGCGTCGATCCCTACACGGTCGAGGGGAACCTCGAGGGCGGCGCACGCTACCTCCGCCGGCAAATCGACCGGTTCGGCGGCGATCTGCCGCGCGCGCTCACGGCCTACAACCGTGGGCCCGGGAACACGAACGACCGCACGGTTGCAGGGTCGGACTACGATGACCGCGTGCTCGCGCGTGCCATGGCCTGGCGCACGCAGATTCACCGGCTGCAGGACCGGGTCGCCGACGCGACGTCGGGCGAGCCACGTGCGGCGCGACGCGAGCGCGAGATTGTCGAGCGCGTGCTCGGGCCCGACGACCAGAAACCCGCCGAGGTGATCGTGCACCTGCAGCCGGGCGCCGGCTTCGAGGACCTCATCCAACCGAGCCGCGCCGTCGTGCCGGGCGCGAGGACGCGCCGGTGACGAATCCGATTCGCTATCCCGACGTCCGCGTGCTCGTGAGCCCGGGGCTTCCGCGCGAGAATAAGCTCCCCGCGCTCGCCGTCGGCCGCGGCCTCGGCGCGATCGACATCACGGCGCTCGTGACGCGCGTCCGCACCACGAAGACGCTCGCCCAGCCGAACGGTACGTGCGAGATCGGCTGCACGTACGAGGCGCTCGGGAAGGCCGTGCCGGCGCTGGCGACGCGCACCGAGAGTCTCAGCACGCTCCTCGTCCCGCAGAACCTCATCGAGATCGCGTTCAACGCCGGCACCGGGTCGACCGATTGGGAGACCGTGTTCCAGGGTCCGATCGCGCGCGTCGTCCCGCACGAGAGCGTCGGCGACACCGGCGAGCCGCAGCGCGAGATCGTCGTCGCCGGCGAGGACTATGGCCAGTATCTCGTCCGCCACGAGATCCCGGCGCATCTCTTCACGGCGTTTCTGCAGGGCGACAACGAGCTCTTCGCGCGCAGCAAGGCCGGCGCGATGCTCCGCGGGAGCGTCGGCGACGTCTGCAAGCGGCTCTTCAACAGCATCTTTGTCGATCGCGTCTCGCAGCTTCAGCTCAAGACGCAGCAGGTCTTCACGATCGACATCGACAAAAGCCTCTTTCAGCCGGACGCCGGCTACACGTTCAACGACAGCGTGTGGACGCGCCAGGGGAAGTTCTGGAACGAGCTCCGCGGCCTCGCCGACGAGCCGTGGAACGAGCTCTACGCGGACTACCTGCCGCACTGGTCGGCGCAGGGGCCACAGGACGGCCTCGCGTTCGTGCCGGCGGACCCGCAGAACGCGCCGCGCTTCGTGATCCGGCTTCGGAAACGGCCGTTCGACGAACAGCGGTGGAACGCGCTCGAGACGCACATCGTCCGCGACGAGGAGCTCTTCTACCAGGAATCCGCGCTCGCCGATGACGAGCGCTACAACTGGGTGATCGTCGACATGGCGGGGATGCAGGGGCGGACCGAGCACGATCCGAACATGCTCCTCTACCAGACGCGGCGCTTCGACCAGGTCGATGCCGAGGCGCACGGCGCGCGGCTGCTCCGCCGCCAGACGGCGTTCTTCGACTTCCCGGGCGGACCGACCGGCGACTCGATTCTGCAGGATGCGGAGGAGCACGAGCGCTTCGCGCAGCGGACCGGGCAGCTCTACGCGGGCGTGAACCGCCGCGCCGGCGAGCTCTGGGACTGGTACTCGATCAATCACCGGCTCCGCCGCGCGTCGTGGGTGATCCCGCTCCGGCCGGAGATCCGGATCGGCACGCGCGTCCAGAACCAGCGCGACCCGTCGTCCTACTTCGTGAAGGAAGAGGACGAGCGGCGGACGTACTACGTCGAGCAAATCGTCCACGACTTCCAGATCCGGACGCGGCGCGCGCGGACGCATCTCGGCCTCACGCGTGGCCAGGCGCTCGACACGTTCCTCCGGCCGTACACCGACGGCCAGGCGGTCACGCGGCAGGCGGCGGCATGAGGCCCCTCATTCCACTCGCGTCGGTGATCCAAGCGGGCCTCGGCCGCGAGGAGCCGGAGTACGACGATCGCGACGGCATCGCCGAGGAGGTGGTCGGCGTCATCACCGCGGTCTACCCGATCGACCATCCCGAGAACGGCCTCGGCCAGACGCTCGTCGACGTCCAGGTCGGCCATCTCTTGCCCGCGTGGAAGCGCGTCCCGCTCGGCGCGACGCACGCGCACGGCGAGACCGAGCGCTACGTCGAAAACTCGCGTCGCCGGCAGCCGTACGACCCCAAAGAGCGGAACCAGATGGAAGGCGCGGTCTACGACGTGCGCCCGGGGACGCGCGTTCTCGTCCGCTTCCCGTCGAAGGACCTCCGCTCGCCGACCATCGTCGGCATCCTCAAATACAACCGCCAGGGGAAGGGCGGCTTTCCGGCCGAAAAGCAGGGCGTCGACCGCTGGAAGGACGGGAAGCTCCTCGACATGGTCGAGGTGAACCCGCTCGACTCGGCGCGCGCCGAGTACCCGCGCGCCGTCGACACCTACAACGGCACGCGCCTCGAGCGCGACAACCGCGGGAACTTCTCGGTCCAGACCACGATCGACCGCGCGTCGGTCTTCCCCGGGCACAACGGCATCCCGGCGGCGCCCGACCCCGAGGGCAACATCGCCCTCTCGACGCGTGGCGCGCGCGTCGGGAACGTCGGCATCACGACCGGGAAGCATCCGCTCACCGATGACGACAGCCGCGGGTCGATCCGGTTCGAGACCGCGAAGGCGCTCGTCGGCGACCTCATCGCACGGCTGCGCTCGGGCAGCGGCCGCTTCTTCGTCTCGACGAAGGGCTCGGACGACGGCCGCGTCTTCCTCGTCGACAAGGACGGCGACTACGTGGCGCTGCGCGCGAACGGCAACGCCGAGCTCCACGGAGAGTCAAAGGCGGTCCTCGATAGCGACGACGTGCGCCTCGGCCACGACGGCGCGCCCTACGAGATCGTGCTCTGGCCGCAGCTCGACATCATTATGACGCAGCTCTGCAACGTCTTCGATTCGCACGGGCACACCGAGGTCGAGTCGGGGAGCTCCGTCTCCGGGCCGCCGAACAATTTTCAGACGGTCATCTGGGAGCGGCAGCGCGAAGACTGTCGCGCCGACGGCGTGAAAGCCGACAAGTCGCCGAGCGCGTCGCCGGAACAAGAGGAGGACCCCGATGACTAAGCGTGTCGCCGGCCTCATCCTCCTCGTGGCGATGATCAGCGCCGGCGCCGCGGCCGCGCGGACGCTCGTCGAGGTCCGCGTGTCGGAGCTCCGGGTGCTCCTCTCGTTCGACCGCTTCGGCGGCGGCTCGCCGAAGATCCGCGTCGACTACGAGACCGTCACCGCCGACGGGACGCGTATCAGCGAGACGTTCGATGGCCTGAGCGTCCAGGACCGCGCGCAGCTCAAGGGCTGCTACGACCTGGTCTCCGACAAGGTGCACGACGCGCTTGCGGTGCCGAGCGACACGCCGACGCCGACGCCGGGAGCAACTCCGTGAAGCTGACGGACCGGTCCCTCGAGCTGCCGTGGATCATCATCCACCGGATGGGTCCGGTGCCGATCCCGTTCGTCTTCCCGCTTGCACCGCAGCGCATCCACTGGTCGTTCCCCTCGCGGACGAATATCGACCAAACGCTGCTCGACAACGTCGTGAACGATTTCTCCGGGCCCCGGTCGATCCTGGCGGCCGTCCAGATGCAGGGGACGTTCGGCTACGACCCGGTCCGCGGCGGCGCCTTTGGGCTTTCCGCGCATGGCTCTGTGCACCTGAAAGCCCTAGAGACGATCTACGAGACGTTCAATGCGCTCGACCGGCAACTGAAGCGCGACAAGGGGGCGTCGCAAGAGCTCGCGATCCTCTCGCGGCTCCAGCTCTGGCAGGTCCTGATCAAGAACCTCGAGTACGACATGCGCTCCGAGAGCCCGCTCATCTACGCCTACTCGCTCACCATCGTTCGCGTGCAGGACTACCTCTCGCCGGTCGGCCCGTCGCTGCCGACCTCGATTCCGGGCGTGAACGTGCCCGCGGCGTCGGCGATTGCGGGGCTCTTCTAGTGGCGCTCTCCGACTACCTGGCCGGCATCGATGACCTCCGCCGGCGCGGCAAGCCGACGGCCGCGGCCGCTTACGACGCGCTCGCGACAATCGTCGCGCGTGGGCAGCTCCTCGCCGACGCGTACGCGGCCTATCAGAGCCGGACCGCGCGCGTCATCGCGGTGCCGTTCGCCGAGGTGCTCGGCACGCTCCAGCGGATCGCCGACTTCATCGGGTCCTACTTTGCCGACCTCGATTTCGACGCCGGCCTCTTCCTCGAGCTCCGGGACGCGGGCGCCGCGCTCGCGCAGCTCGAGCCGCTCCGCCTCGCGTTCGCGTCGCAGGCGACGGCGACGGGCGGCATCCCGAACGTCTTCGAACCGACGCCGGCGCCGCCGATTCCGTACCGACTCCGCCAGGGCGACACGCTCGAGCGTCTCGCCCTCACGTACCTCGGCGACGAGGCGCGCGCGATCGAGATCGCGGACCTGAACGACCTCGGCTACCCGTTCCTCGATACCATCCGCGACCTCACGCACCCGCAGTTCACGGCCGATGAGTTTACGGCCGAGTACGAGCTCGGGGGCGAGCCCGACCGGACGGGCGTGCCCGACGACGTCGCCGTCACGGGCCAGACGATCCTCTTGCCGGCCGATGCGACCGTCGACGACGGAACCCGCGGGGGCTTTACGAACCGCGACGTCGAGCTCTTCGGTCGCGACCTGGCGATCGCCGCCGGCGTGCTGCAGGTAGCGCCGACGGGCGAGCTCGTGACGGTCGAAGGCGACCAGAACATGGTGCAGGCGCTTCGGCAGCGGATCAGCACGGTCCGGGGCGAGCTCCTCCTCCATCCCGAGTACGGCATCGAGCGGCTCCTGGTCGTCGGCATCGAGGGAACGCCGGCGAACACGCGCTTCTCCGGACTCGGGGTCGCGCGGACGGTGGTGCAGGACCCGCGCGTCACGCGGGTCGGCGATCTGGCGATCGCGTTCGAAGACACGGTCAACACGGCCGCGATGCGCGTCGGCCTGATTGGCGGACGAGCGGTCCCGATGAATCTCGTCCTGCCGGAGCACGCGGCGGCGTAAACGCAGCGAACCGCGCCCGCACCACGGGAAGGGCGCGCCAGGGGTTGGAGTCGGTCATGCGGTGGCGGGGGTGGCGCACGGGCACGACGGTCGTCGTGTGCGCAGCGCTCGGCGCGGTCGTCTGTGCAGCCGTCGGCGGAGCAGCGACGCCGGCGAAGTTTCCCGGAAAGCTCTACACCTACGTCGAGGACCTCTCGGCCAAGGTCACGCGCCAGGACTTCAGCGGGCTCGCGCGCGAGGTCGAGGCGGTGCAGCGCGCGCTCGGCGTGAACCTCTCGAATCTCCCGCCCGAGTCGCACTGCTTCTGGCTCCAGGGCACGGCGACGGCGCCGATTCTCTCGAACGAGCGCTTCAACGCGGTGTGGACGGCGCCGACCGACGGCGCGATCATCGAGATCACCGGCGAGATCTTCGGCGGGACCTCGGTGCTCGCCGACCTCGGCATCCGGCACGCCCAGCAGAGCCCGGTCTCGGTGAACGGCGCGAACCTCTCGTTCGTGCCTGGCGGGATCCCGCCGCAGGCCGTCTTCAGCGGGCAGACGAACATGCTGAAGGGCGATCGGCTCGACGTGGCGCTCGGCCAGGTGAGCGGCGTGCCGACGTCGGCGACTATCTGCTGGCTCTTCGCGCGCACGGGCAAATAGGATGCGGCGCCTGCTCGCGCTCGCCGCCGTCGTCCTGACGATCGCGGCGAGCGCCTCGGCATACGCCGCCTGCACGGCGATCAGCGGCCAGAGCTACACGAGCACGCTCGACACGGTCTGGCGCGCCGATAGCGGCGCGACGATCGCGAACTCGTGGCGCCAGAGCGTCCACAACGCGGCCTCGCACACGATCTGCGAGATCGACCTCTCGGTGCTCAACAACAGCGGCAACACCGGCGGCTCGCTCCATCTCGAGATCTGGACCTCGTCGGGCGACGGGAACGCGCCCGGCTCGCAGGTGGGCGGCAACTCCGACACGGTTGCGGTGACGAGCATCCCGACGAGCAGCCCGGCGTCGTCGAAAACGACCTTCACGTGGTCGTCGAACGCGCCGACCGTCACCGGCGATTACTGGATCATCCTCCGCGATACCGATGGCAGCGGGACCGGGACGCTCACCGGCGGCTCCCTCTGCGGCTCGGGGGTGCGCTGCGTCCGCGGCGACGCGCGGCAATCCAGTACGGCCTTCACGGATGGCGAGCTCTTCGACATCGGCAGCGACACGGGCGCGGACGCGTACTTTGTCGTACGCGAGACGACGGGGGTGAGCGCAACCGCGACCGCGACCCCGACGGCGACGGTGACCGCGACGGCGACGGCGACGGTGACCGCAACCCCGACGGTCACGCCGACGCCCGACAACGCGCGCCGGAACGCCTCGCTGCATTTCTTCGGCTCGACGCGCGCCGACACCACCACCAACTTCTTCCACGGCGAAGCGTCCACGACGCGGCAAAACGTCGAGCTAGAGCTCCCCACGGCGGCCGAGCTCTCGCGACTCGTCGTCCACTGCACGAGTGCGATCGCGACCGGCACGCAGACCTTCACCGTCAACGTCGCGGGCTCGGCGGACACGACGCTCCAGTGCGTGATTCCCAACGCGACGAGCACAAAGAGCTGCGAGGATGCGGGCGGCGTCGTCAGCACGAGCGTGGGCCAGCGGTTCACGATGCAATCGGTCGGCACGTCGGGCGCGACGAGCGCCACCTGCACGATCGGGCTCGCGGTGAATGCCACGGGCGGCGGCGCCTACGACAGCATCATCTCGTTCGGCGGGACCGCGAGCGCCCCGACGGGCACGTCGGGCTCGCCGACGTTCTGCGGGCCGACCTCGACCGGGGGCCAGTGTAATTTCGCGACCGCCTCGACCATCGGCTGGGTCATGCCCGGCTCGGGCACGCTCACCGGCCTCCGCGTGGCGCTCGGCGGCAACGTCGCCGCGTCGGCCTCCGAGGTCTACACGATCCGGAACGTCACGAAGAGCAACACCGACGTGACGGACCTCGCCGTGACGATCGGTGCCGGCGCGAACGATGGTGGCGATACGACATGCGCGTCGAACTGCGCGGTCGACGCCGGCGATCTCCTCGTCGTCACCTACGCGAAGACCGGAACGCCGGGTACGTTCACGAAGAACATCACCGTCACGATCGGCGGGATCGGGCAGATCTTCACCACGCGGAACAGCGGGTTCAACATGGCGTCGACCCGCTACACCGGCTGGCACGACGGCTTCGGCAACGCCAGCACGGCGGGCGGCTGGTCGCTCCCGCGCGCCGGCACGCTCGCGAACCTCCGCGTCCACATTCCGGCGCTGCCGACCTCGGCGTTCACGATCACCGACTGCACGGCCGACGCACTGAGCGCGCTCGGCTGCTCGGGCATTCGGCCGACCTGTCAAGTCGGGACGAGCGCAACGACGTGCGCCGACACGACGCACACGCTCGCGCAAAACGGCGCGGACATCGTGGCGCTCCAGTACACCGGCAACATTTCGAAAACCTGCGTCGGCGGCTCGAACGCGAATGCGGTGTGCGCGCTGACCTCGGAGTGTCCGAGCGGCAACTGCGCGGGCAACTTCGTTGGCGCGTCGTTCGAGATCGTCGCCCCGGTCGGGGCGACGGCCACGCCGACGGTCACCGCCACGCCGACGGTCACTGCCACGCCGACCGTCACGGCGACGCCGACGCTCACGGCGACGCCGACGCCGACGGTGACGGTCACCGTCACGCCGCTCCCCGGCGCCACGGCAACGCTCACGGCGACGCCGACGGTCACCGCGACGCCGACGGCGACCGCGACCGCGACGGTCACGCCGACGGCCACGGTCACCGCGTCGCCCACCGTCACGGCGACACCGGCGCACCTCTTTCACTTCGCCGCGAACGGGAACGACACGACGGGCGATGGCTCGATCGGTGCGCCGTTCCAGACGGTCGCGAAGGCCAACTCCCTCGCCGCCGTCCCGGGCGATCACCTCCGCTTCCGCGGCGGCGACACGTTCAGCGGGACGCGGCTGACGATCTGCAAGAACGCGACGGACTGTCCGGGCGTCGGCGGGAAGCTCGGCACGGCCGTCCAGCCGATCGTCGTCGAGTCATACAACGGCACCGCGACGATCAGCGTCGCGACCGATACCCAAGCCATCATCGTCTACGACACGGGCGGCATCACGATCCAAAACCTGAACCTGACCGGCATGGGGGCGGCGGCGACGAAGAGCGGCATTGGCGCGTTCGCCGATACCTCGACCGGGACGCCGTATCCGCCCGTGATCGTCGATGGCGTGACGGTCACGAGCTTCGCGGGCGGCATCAAGTTCGACTCGTCGGGGATCGACGGCTTCGCCGGCGGCACGATCACGAACAGCCTCGCGCACGACAACTGGGACTACGGCCTCCAGGTGCATGCGAAGCCCGCGATTCCGGGCGTCATCATTCGCGGGAACGAGGTCTACAACGCGACCGGCAAGGCAGGCGTCAACAGCGGGAACGGCATCCTCCTCGGCGGCGTGAACGGCGGCACCGTCGAGTTGAACCTTATTCACAACAACGGCGCGCTCGGCGGCTCGACCGGGGCGGGCTTCGGCATTCAGACCTACGCCGATCTCTCGACGGGCGTCACGACGGGCGTCGTGATCCAGCACAACGAGATCTACAACAACGCGACCGCGATCACGGTGGACGGCGGTGGCATCGACCTCGACGGCGGCACGCAAAACAGCCAGGTCCTCTACAACTACCTGCATGGGAACGAAGGCCCGGCGATCAACATCGCCGAGGGCACCTCGGCGTCCGCGCAGAATACGGGGAACGTCGTCGGCTGGAACGTCTCCGAGAACGACGCCCGCGGGAACGGCGGGGCGATCAACTTCTGGAACGGCGGCGTCGGCATCGATGGCGTCGATGTCTTTCACAACTCCATCTACACGGCGATCGGGCCCGGGACGCTCGCCGCCGTGCATGTGCTCACCGGCAGCGGCATCGCGAACGTCCGCATCCGCAACAACATCTTCCAGACGACGGCGAGCGTCCCGCTCGTCGACAACGACAACGCGACGTCGACCGGCTTCACGTTCCAAGGGAACGATTACTGGCCGACGGCGGGGAGCTTCCGCATCCTCGTCGGCGCGACGACCCACACGAGCCTCGCGGCCTGGCGGACGGCCGGCCAGGAGATGATTTCGGCGACGCCGGTCGGCTTGAACGTCGATCCGGTCTTTGTCGGGCCGGGGCTCGGTGGGACGGTCGGCGACCCGACGCAGCTCGCGACGCTCGTGAGCTACAAGCTCCAGAGCGCGTCGCTCCTCCGCGATGCCGGCCTCGACTTGAACGGCACGTTCGGCACGAACGTCGGGACCGTCGATTTCTTCGGCCAGACGATCCCGCAGGGCCCGCAATTCGACGTCGGCGCCGCCGAGATCGACGCGACGGCGCAGACGCCCACGCCAACCGTCACCCGGACGCCGACGCCGACGCTCACGCCGACCGGCACCGTCACGTTCACGCCGTCGCCGACCCTCACGCCGACGCCGACGGCCACGTCGACGGTCGGCGTCTGCACGCTCACGCAACAGAACGTCGGGACGACCGGCCCGAACTTCTACCGCACCGATGCGACGATGCCGGCCGCGGTCGCGGCGCGGCAAAAGGTTCAAGGCTCGGGGCCGACGACGATCTGTCGTGTCGACCTCTCGCTCTTCAACGACACCGGCGCGACGGGCACCATGCACGTCGAGATCTGGTCCGTCGACGGCTCGCTCACGCCGGTCGCGCAAATCGGCGGCGACTCCGCGACGGTCAACGTCGCGACGCTGCCGACGACGAATCCCGCCCCGACGTTCACGACGTTCACGTGGCCGTCGAATCCGCCCCAGCCGACCGGCGACTACTGGATCGTCCTCCAGCCGGACACGCTCGGGCCGACGACGAGCTGTAGCGGGTGCGCCGGCGTGACGAGTCCGTGCGGCATCATCCGCTGGGACACGTCGGGCGGCGGCTCCGACTACGACAGCACGGCCTACATGGGCGCGCACTGCACGAACGACGTCGGCCAGGACTTCCGGTTCAAGGTGTACGAGCAGAACGGCGCGACGCCGACGCCCGTCCTCACCGCGACGCCCACGGTCACGAAGACGCCGACGCCGACGCTCACCGGCACGCCGGTGGCCACGCCGCATCCGAATCACGAGACGGACGCGGCCGCCTGCTACTACTTCGAATCCGGGAACTTCCTCGGCGACTCGTGCGGGTCGCATCCGCTGACGAACGTCGGCAGCGTCGCGGCGAGCGCGACGGCGATGCAGGGCAGTCAATCCGCGAGCTTCGATTCGGCGCTGACGCAGTATTTCACGCACAGCCAAGTGCTGAACGGTCCGACGGCCACGCTCGGCTGCTGGACCCGCATCGATCCGGCGGCGAGCGCGAGTGCCTTCCTCACGATGTTCCAACAGGGGAACGACACCGCGATTCTGGCCGACCTAAAGCGCACGAGTTCGGGCACCTGGCGCGGCCGCGCCGACACGGCGGCCTGCAATCAACCGAGCACGACGCGCTCAGTCGCGACCGATCCGGCGGCGGCGATCCTCGGCGCGTGGGATCACGTCGTCTTCGTCATCAACGCGCAGACGGTCGAGCTCTGGAAAGACGCGTTTCGCGTCGGGAGCGCGCCGCGGGCGACATTCGACCAGTGCAATCCCTTCGCGTCGATGGCGATCGGCGTCGGGTTCGACCCCCTGAACGCGCCGAAGGACTACTTCGACGGGCTCCTCGATGAATGCTTCGAGGCGCCGTCGGCCTTCTCGGCGCAGGCGATCTGCGACGTCTGCCGCTACGGCCTGAACGGGCAGACGGCCGATCGCGGCGACGCGGCCTGCTCCACGTGCGGGAGCCAGGTCCCCTCGCCCACGCCCGTGCCGACCGTCACGCCGAGCGGCACGATCCGCTACGTGCGGAGCGCTGCCGCCGGCTGCAACGACGGCAACAACGGGCTCACGCCGTCCACGGCCTGGTGCACGATCCCGGGCGCGCGGACGCTCAACAATAGCGGGTTCACGCGCCAGAGCTGGGGCTCGATCGGCGTCTCGGGCGCGAAGATCCAGCCGGGCGACGCCGTGCGCGTCGCCGGCAATCTGACGCTCCAGGGGCCGTACAAGTTCGACGGCACGTTTTACGCCGACTCGGTGACGATCGAGCGCGATCCGACGGCCTTCGGCACGGCAGCGCCGACGATCGTCGGGACGGGCGTCTCGGGCATCGGCGGCGTGACCGGCATGGTGCGCATCTCGGCGCCCGGGATGACCTTCTCGGGATTCCGCGTCACGGGCTCGCCGCTCGAGAACATCCGCGTCGACGCCGCGCGCGTCACGCTCATCGACGTCGAGAACGACACCGCCGGCGGCAACGGCATGTGGGTCGAGCGGTCGACGGGGACGGGACCGGCGCGCCTCAAGATGATCCGCGGCCGCATCCACGATGCCGCGAACGGGGGCCTTTGCCTCTGGTCGTATCGCGATGGCTACGCATGGATCGACGGGAGCGAGTTCGACCACAACAACAAGAACGGCGGGAACGGCTGCGACAGCTTCCAGATCGGCGGCGGCGACGCGAACGTCTCGCCGCACCACGTCCTCGCGACGAACATCTACGTGCACGACAACGTCGGCGACGGCACCGATTGGGGCGGGCACCAGACCAACAACCTCCTCGCGGACTGCAACGCGTACTTCTTCATGGAGGATTCCCTCGTCCGCGGCGGACACGTGAAGATCCACCAGGGCGGTCTCCCGGGCGGTCCGCCGGGCGGGTGCCCGCGCCGAAGCGTCATGCACTTCAACACGGTGCTCGACTCGAATCACGACCTCTACGGCTGGCCGCAGGGGTTCTTCCGGCACAACAACACGTGGATCCGGCCGGCCGACATCATCCTCTGGTCGTGTATCGACGACGGTGCCGGCTACTGCGGGGCGGACTCGCAGGGCGCGACCGCGACGGCGACGTGCTTCGGCGGCACGAATCACGGCGCGGCGTGTACGAGTGCGGCGCAGTGTGGCGGCGGCGGTTCGTGCGGCACCGGCATCTGCGAAGGCACGCCGGAATACGGCAACGGGCCCGGCGGCGTGCCGTCGACGTTCGGCGCCGCCGGCTTCTTCAACGAGGCGATCATCAACCTCGCCGGCTACCCGTTCAACATCCTCGGCGGCAACTCGCAGAACTTCCGCGTCGATTACGCGTGCTGGCAGAGCTTCAACAACGTCTACAAGACGACCGGCGGCAATTCCGACTCCTGGTATTGGTGGGCGAGCTCGACCGCGACGGCGCCGACCGGGCCGATGAGCTTCGCGGCCTATCAGGCATCGCACGCGCCGCAGAGCCCCGACGTCGGGTCGATCCAGACGACGCAGACGACCGGGCAGCTCTTCGCCGATTACGCCGGCGAGGATTTCCATCCGGTGAGCGGCTCGGCCCTCGTCGGCGCCGGGAAGCACATGACGACGGCCGTCGGGTCCGGCTCGAGCAGCACGCAGCTCGTCGGGAAGGACATGAAGCTCTTCCGCGGCCGCTGGGATACCGACTTCACGCCCGGGAATCACATCCGGATCGGCACCTGCTCGGACGTCGAGATCGTGAGCATCCCCGAGACCGGGACGCTGACCCAGCAGAACACGGCCACGCTCGCGTCGCCGTGCACGTGGTCGGATGGCGACCCGATCGACGACGTGCGCGTGGCCGCCTCGCCGCAGGTCGGCCGCTTCGCGATCGCCGGTGCGATCCCGACGCCGGTGAAGACGACGACGCCGACGCCGACCGTCACCGCCACACCAACCCCGACGCTCACGGCATCACTGACGCCCACGGTCACGCCCGGCGTTGGCGCGACGCCGACGATCACTGCGACCCCGACGAAGACCGCGACGCCGACCGTCACGGCGACGCCGACCGTGACCGCCACGCCGACGCTCACCGCGACGCCCACGAAAACGGCGACGCCGACGGTGACCGTGACCGCGACGCCGGTCGTGACGGCGACGCCGACCGCGACCGCCACCGCGACGCCGACGCCGCAGCCGAACACGCTCTTTCTCGACAGCGCGAGCGTGCTCACCGTCAACTCCGCGTCGACCCTGAGCTTCCCGCTCACGATTTCGAACTATCCGAACCGGGGGCTCTACGTCTGGATCGCTGCACAGGACAGCGTCGCGACGAATTGCGACGTGACGAGCGTCGTGTGGCAGCCGACGGTCGGCGCGCCGCAACCGCTCACGCGGCTCCTCGGCGCCACCGGGCCGGCCTTCTCGTACGGCGCGCCGGCGGCGTTTGTCTGCGATACCGTCTGGTACCTGCTCGCGCCGGCGACCGGCACCGGCACGGTGACGGCGAGCTACACCGGCATCGTCTTCGAGCGGCATGGTGCGGCCGCTGCACTCGCGAACGTGCGTCAGCTCGCGCCCGAGTTCGCGGGCGCATTCTCGAGCTCGGGCGGCGTCTCGGCGACGCTCGGCCCGAAGTCGCTGAACACCTGGGGCCTCGGCGGCGTGGTCGGCGCCTCGGCGACGAGCATCCTCGGCTCGGGCCCGACGACGATTCTCGCCGACGACTACGGCGGGCTGAGCGGCTTCGCGCTCGTCCGCCGCGTGCTCACGACCACCGCGACGGCGTCGATGGCGGTCACGCAGCCGGGCTCGCCGCTCGACGTGGACTACTCGCTCGTGGTCGCGCCCGAAGACGGATCGACGCCGACGCCGACGGCCACGAAGACGGCGACGCCGACGCCGACGGTGACGCCGACGGCGACACCGCTGCCGAATCAGACGGCGACGAAGACGGCCACGCCGACGCCGACGCTCACGGCAACACCGACGGCGACGCGCAGCGCGACGCCGACGCTCACCGCCTCACCGACGCCGACCGTCTCGCCGACTCCAGGGAGTCGCCGGCGCTACAACGTCACGCGAAGGGAGACCTCCGATGCGTTCGATCTGGCTGCGTAATCCGCGGGCGACGCTCCGCGCCTGGTGGCACCGGCCGTCCCTCCGGGCGCGCCTCGCGCGCCTCGAGACGGAGAACCAGGCGCTCATGCGGGGCATCGCGCTCGCGCTGAACGAGCGCGAGCGCGCCATGTGGGGGCACATCACGACCATCGAAGGCAGCCTCGCCGTGGAGATCCTCCGCATCGACGCGCTCATTGCGCTCGCCGGCGAGACGAACGAAGGCCGCGCGAAACGCCTCGCGGCGCTCATCAAAGAGAAGATGGACGCGTGTATCGGCGAGGTGCACGCGACCAAGGTCGGCGAGGCCATCATCGGCATGTGGCACGGGCCGGTCCGCGATGCCGCGGGAACGCCGGTCGACGTCGCGCGCGCCGCCTAGCGCGAGGGAGCCATGGCGAACGTCCCCTTTATCCGCGAAAGCGCCGTCGAGTACCGGAACGCGATCATCGCGGCGTATCTCGGCCTCTCGGTCGATACCGCCGGCCGGATCACCGACCTGAACGACGGCGGCGTCGGCAAGACGTTTATCGAAGCGATCGCGACCGCGTTCGAGCGGCTCGACGTCAAGGTCTTCCTCGCGGACAAACGCGCGATTCCGATCGTCCTCTACGAAGCATTCGGCGACGGCGACGGCGTGACGACGTTCGTCGGGTTCCCGCTGCTCCCGGCGATCGCGAGCTCGGGCATCGTGCGGTTCCAGCGCCAAGACGGGATTACCGGGGCGATCGACATCCCGCTCGGGACCGAGCTCCAAGTGGATGCGGTCGGCTCCCAGCCGGCCAAGGTCTACGCGACGATCGTCCCGGTGACGCTCGCGGCCGCGGACGTGTTCGTCGAGACGCTGGCGCAGGCGACGGTGACGGGGACAGTCGGGAATACGCCCGCGAATACGATGCGGCTCAAGAGCAGCACGACGCTGTCGTCGTCGCTCGCCGGCCTCGAGAGCGCCACCAACCCGCAGGCGTTCCTCTCCGGCGCCGAGGCGGAAACCGAGGAGGGGCGGTTCCAGCGGTGGCGTGTGTTCATTCGGAATCTGGCGCGGGCGCAAGAGGGCGGCCTCGAGCTCGGCGCGCTGCAGGCGACGGTGTCGAGCGGCGGTGCGGTGTCCGAGCGCGCGCTCTTCGCGCGGGCGGTCCCGGTGCCCGACAAGCGTGGCCTCGTCGACGTATTTCTCGACAACGGCGGGGGGAGCGCGTCGCCGGACCTGGTGACGGCGGCGCAGAGCCTCCTCGACGGCGGGTTCGCGACCGACGGGACGCGCGTCGCCGGCTACAAGGCGGCCGGCATCGTGGCGAACGTCCGCGCCGTCGTCCCACAGGTCGTCGACGTCACGTGCGCGATTCGGCTGGCCCGCGGGTACGCGTTCGGTGCCGTCGCGCCCGCGGTCGTGACGGCGATCGAGGCGTACCTCTTCGGCCTCGGCGTCTTCGCGGACCTCGTCCTGGCGGACCTCATCTGCGCGATCGTCGACGTCCGGGGCGTCGCCGATGTGGTGATCGCGGCGCCGACCGCGAACGTGAGCGCGGGCCGCGGTGCGCGCATCGTCGCCGGCGCGATCACGGTCACGGAGCTCATCGCGTGAACGCCGAGCTTACCCGTCTGCTCGCGCTGTTCCCCGCGCATGCCTATCGGCGCGAGCCGATGCCGGTGTCGGCGCTCACGGTCGCGTACGGCAACGCGCTCGGCTCGGTCACCCTCACCGTGGCCGATGATATCCTGCAGCTCGACGGCGTCGACGGGGCGCCGACCCGGACGATCCCCCTCGTCGCCGGCGTGACGCTTGGCGACGTCGCGACGACCCTCAATACCATCGACGGCGTCACGGCCGAGGTCCAAGACGGCGCGGACGCGGTCTGGGCGCTCGCGCTCCTCGACGAGGATCACGTCCCGCTCGTGACCGACGGCGATCCGATCACGCTCCAGCGCTTCACGAATCCCCTCTGGCAGCTCCTCGAGGCGCTGCGGCTGCAGCTCGATCACGCGGTCGCGAATTGCGACGCCGGCGTCGCCCAGTTGAACCCGCTCACGGCCGCCGCCTACTTCGCGGACGAGTGGGGCCGGTACACCGTGACGCCCCGGCGCGACGGCGAGCTCGACGACGCCTATACCGCGCGCCAGCTCCGGGAGCTCCAGCGGCCGCGCGAGAACAATTTCGGCCTCGCGCAGTGCATCGAGGACGACACCGACGTGCACGTCATCGAAGTCGCCGACCTCGAGCCGAGCGTCTTTGTCGTCTCCGGATCCCCGCTCCGCGGGCGGCCGCTCGCGGGCTCGTACTACAACGCGGCGACCTGCGAGGTCCTGCTCGACGGGTTCCCGACGCTCGCGGCGATCGAGACGGCGTTCGGCAACGCCGCGGCCGGCATTCAAGTGTACGTGCGCGGGCGGCAGCAGCTCGTGAATGCGCTGACGTATCTCCAGCTCGGCGGCGAGCCGGTTCGCAGCGTGCCGCCGCCATCCATGCAAATCGGCACCGGTGCGATCGGCATCGGGAAGATTGGGTGAGGACGCCATGGCGACGCAAATCGAAAGCTCGATGGATGATGCGCGGATCCTGGTCGCGCAGGCGCTCTTCGAGAAGGTCACGCACCTGGCGGTCGGCAGCGGGCCGGTCAATCTGAACACGCCGATCGACACCGCGCGCCACACCCTCCAGCACGAGATTGGCCGCGCCGTGGTCCTCAAGAAAGCGTACGTGATCCAAGATCCGACCGGGCCGATCGTGATCGGGGCGAAAGCCTATCGCGAGTCGGTCGCGCTCGATGAGAACAATGTGCCGCAGCCGGTGCCGACGAACCTCCTCTACTTCGTCTTTCGCTTTGCGTCGAACGAGGGCCTCGGCGCGTGGTCGGAGTACGGCCTCTATGGCGATGGCGTCACGTTTCTCACGCGCGGTGCGACGCTCCGCGATGGGTCGCAGGGCGGCGATGATCGCGCGAACCGCGACGTCACGCTCGGCGGCGCGTACACCGGCGCGGCGAGTCAGACGATCACGCTCACCGTCCTCACGGGCGGCGGGACCGGCGTCGCCGTCCTCGGCTGGGCGGCCGACGGCGCGACCGGGTCGGGCTCGGCGACCGTCAACTTCGGCGTGCCGATTACGCTTCCGCAGAGTGGGCTCACCGTCGCGCTCTCGGGCGGCGTCGATGGCGTCCTCTCGCAAGGCGACCAGTGGATCATTCAAGCGACGCGCGGCCCGCAGTCGACGACCTACGCGGCGGGCGGCGTCTACGATCCGGTCACGAATCCGGCCGGCCAGGTGCGCACAAACGGCCGGCTCGTGCGGCTCGACCAAGTGGCGCCGCCCGACGTGAAGGGCAACGCCGTCTTGGACGTCGAGCTCGTGCATCCAGTCTTGAACGACGCGCCGTGAGCGCGCGTCCTCGGGTGGGGAGGTAAGGGATGGCAAATCCACTGACCGGCACTGTCACGCGGCCGGAGAGTTTCGACGAGACGAAGGACTATGGGCTCGTCATCTTCCGCGGCAACGAATGGGCTGGCGATTACGACCTGATCGATGCGTGCCGGATCATGCGGCACGACATGGGCCTCCTCTTCAAGGCCGTGCTGCGCGACGGTGCGGTGCTCTTCGAGACCGGCGGCGAGATCGCGCAGCCGAAGCCGGGCGGGAACGCGGGGCTCGATAGTCTCGCGAGCGCCGGCAGCTACGTCGGCATCGAATCCCAGCTCTACACGGTGTCGATCACGCAGAGCGGGCAGGGCGACCCGACCGGCGCCGGCGCGCGGTACTCGTGGAAGGCGACGGGGTCCGACAGCCCGCAATTCGGCGGCGAGGACTTCACGGTCCGCGCGGTGGCGAAGGATCTCGCGACGGCGCTCGCGGCGCCCGCGACGTACGGCCACGACGTCGGCCGCGTCGGCGTCCTCGTCTACTTCCTCAACCCGAACGGCTTCCTCACCGCGGGGAACACGTGGGTGATCGAGGTGACCTACGGGGCGCAGTCGCCGACGGTCGCCGGCGACACGATCACGGTCGGCGACTGTCTCGTGCCGGTCGCCGGGCGTCTCCATCGCGTGAAGGGCGCGGCGCTCACGTATCCGCATGCGACGGCCGGCGTGCAGATCGTCTACGGGGAGTGGACACGCTCCATCGTTGATCATCTCGACGACCCGACGCTCACCGATCCGGCCTCGGATCGCCCGCAAGCGTGGCGCGAGCGCTGGCGGATCGTGCTGAAGACGACGAACACGTCGGCGGTGCCGCTCGGGCCGAAAGAGCTCGAGCGCCGCGTCTTCGCGCTCTACCAGTGGGACCGGACGACGAACGACGTGACGCCCGTCATTGCGGCGCCGTACGCGATCAACATCAACCGCACCGAGGGCGCGCTCGATGCGCAGCGCCTCTTGAACGTCGACCAGAACGAGCTCTTGAAGGGGACGCTCGCGCGGCTCGACGATGGCGCCCACGGGAGCTACATCACGGCGCCGCTGCCGCCCGAGCCGCGCGCGACCATCTCGCCGACGCCGCCGTCGGCCGGGAAGATCCGGCTGCGGCTCCCGAAAGCCGCCGGCCGCGAGAGCGGCGTCCCCGTCGGCATCGATCCGCAAGACTTCGAGATCGACCAGGCGCTCGACACCGGGCTCGTCCAAGCCGAGGCGCACACGTACACCGCGGCCGCGGACAGCGCCGGGGGCTTCCTGCTGACAAAAGCGTCGGCCTTTCCGATTGCCGCGACGATCCCGCTCTTGAAGGGCACCGTCCAGGTCGGGACCGGCAGCGGCGGCTCGGGAACTGGCTACGAATCTGTGACGCGCGGGGCGACCGCCTTCGATGCGCTCGCGCACACGCCGGTCGTCGCGCTCCTCGTCATCTCCTCGGCCGCCGGCGGCGGCGGCGCGGTCTACGCCCAGGGAACCAACTACGACCTCGCGTCCGACGCCGGCATCCTGAAGGTCCATTGGATCACCGGCGGCCCGTCGGCCGGCGCGAGCTACTTCGTCTCGTACACGTATCGCAAAACCATGGTGCAGGGGACGGACTTCGCCCTCGTCGGAACCGGCGCGATCACGTTCGCGACGCTCTCCGGCGACAACCCGGTCGAAGGCTCGAGCTTCGACGTCGACTACCGCTACTTCTTGCCGCGCCACGACGTGCTTCTCATCGGCCGGGTCGGCCTCGTCTACGTGAAGGGGCTACCGGCCGACAATCCGGACATCGCGCCGTTCCCGCTCGGCGCCGTGCCGTACGCGCGTATCGAGGTCGCGCCGAACAGCGCACAGGTCGTCGTGAAGTCGTTCCGCAACATCCGCGTCACGATGGAGGACCTGAACGTCCTTCTCGAGGAAGTGAGCGAGATGCGCCGGAACATCGCCGAGCTCGACCTGGTCGGCCAGGCGCGCGCGAAGACGGCGGCGTCGCTCCTCGATACGTTCGTCGACAACTTCGACACGCTCAGCCGCGCGGACAGCGTCTACAGCACGGGCGGGCAGACCTACGACGCGACGCTCGACGTCGACGCCGGCGAGCTCACGCTGCCGTTCAACCAGGCGCTCGTCGGGCTCGCCAAAGCCGGGAGCGTCCCGGTGGGTGAGACCGACGTCCGGATCGGCGGCAACTTCTGGACGCTGCCGTTCACCCACGAGCTCGCGATCGCGAGCGATCGCTACTCGTTCACGCGGCCGGTGAACGCGTACACGGACTTCCGGCCGCCGACGCCGCTCTGTCGGCTCCAGCCGTCGCAGGACTTCTTCGTCGACACGACGGTCGTTGCGGACAGCGAGACGCGGCTCGTGCAGACCGGCGCCCGGCGCGCGCGCACGCCGCGTCCCGCCCAGGTCGGCAGCGTCGACACGTCCGTGCAGGCGTCCGAGCTCACGAACATCCCGATGCGGGCGCTCCAGGTCGCGGTCGCGGGCTTTCACTTCGTCCCCGGCGAGAAGGTGCGGGTCAAGTTCGCCGGCCTCGACGTCGCTTTCGTCGCTGACGCGCCGTCGACGGCGGCGCCAGCCGGAAGCGGCAACGGCGCGAATGAGGCGGTCCTCGCCAATCCCGCCGGCGGCGCCGCCGGCGTCGTCGCCGGCGAGGTGAACGGGCACTTTGTCATCCCCGCGAACATTCCGACCGGCACCGTCGCCGTCGAGCTCTGGGGCGACATGGCCGTGCCCGGTGCCGTCTGGCCCGGCGGCTACGCGAAGCGGGCGAGCGCCGAGTTTACGTCGAACGGCACGCTCCGGACGTTCGCGGTCGAGACCGTCGTCACGCTCTTCCCGGCGCCGCGGCCGCGGGCGGGCGGCTCGCCGATGAACGGCGTCATGCTGGATCCCCTCGCGCAATCGCTCCTCTTCGCGAGCGCGCGCATGATCTCGCGCGTCGACGTCCCGCTCGCGGCGAAGCCCACGGGGGCGCAAGGCACGCCGCTCATCATCGAGATGCGCGCGACCGACCGCTCGGGGCAGGCGTCGACGCCGACGTCCGAGGTCCTCGCGTCGAAGACGCTCGAGCAGCGGGACGTCGCGGTCGGGGTCGCGAGCTCGAACGTGGTCACGTGGGCGGATCCCGTCTATGTGCCGGCGCAAGAGTTCCGCTCGCTCTGCCTCCGGACGCCGTCGCCCGACTACCTGGCATACGTCGCCGAGCTCGGCGGGCCCGACGTCGTCGGCGGCGGCTTCATCGAGGCGCAGCAGATTCCCGACGGCATCCTGCTCGACTCGCCGAACAATGCCGACTGGTCGCTGCTGCCGCGGGACGACCTCCGCTGCAAGATCTACGTCGCGAAGATGAGCGCGCTCGAGGCGCGGCTCTACCTCGCCCGCGTGACGGCAGGCGCGGGCGGCGTGCCGACGAATCTCACGGCGCTCCTCGTGAACCCCGACCAGGTGGTGCCGGAGGGGACGTCGATCGAATGGCAATACTCGATCGACGGCGTCGCGATCACCGCCGGCGGGAAGACCTGGACGACGTTCTTGCCCTACATCGTGACGGACTTCCCATCGCCGGCGGCGACGCTCGACATTCGGGCGATCCTCCGGACGACGGATCCGTACGTCACGCCGGCGATCAATCTCCGGAATCTCTCGGTGCACGTGCAGGCGAACAAGGCCGCCGGGAAATACATCGGCATTGCGATCGGGCTCACCGCGTCGGCCGCGAAGGTGAAGGGCACGCTCCGCTACATCGCGCCGTCCGGGAACGCGCCGCCGGCGGTCTTCGTGTCCTGCGACAACGGCGCGCACTGGACGCAAGTGACGCTCGCGTCGCCGCCCGAGCAGATCGATCCGACGACGAATCAGGCGACGGCGTCCTGGTCGCAGACGACCGGCATCACCGCGGGCACGCAGCTCCGGATCCGGATCGACATGGCGGCGGACGGCAGCAACGTGGCGAAGCGGCCGCGGGTGCGCAGCGTGCTCGCATACACCGAGCCGTAAGGGCGCGGGGCAGGGGAGGAGGCGGCGGTGTCGAAAGAGACCCAGTTGCAAGCGCTCGCGAACCAGGTTCGCGACTTCATCAACGGCGAGATTCCGACGGTCGCGACGTGGAACGTCAATCCGGGCGTCGAGCGGACCTCGCTCAATCTCCTCGGCAGCTTCTTCACGGACACCGACGGCCAGGTGGCGGCGCTCCTCGCGAAGTTCAACGCCGACCACGATCCGGTGACCGGGAAGAATCCGATCCCGAACGAATGGGTGGCCGAGCCGGCGACGCCCACGTTTCAGAGCGCGGCCGCGTTCACGCTCGCCGGCGATCGCCGCACGGACTACGTGAAAGGGCACCGCGTCCGGCTGACGCTCGGTCCGAACCTCGTGATCGTCGGGCTCGACGACGTGACCTACGATCCCGGGACGAACCGGACGACGGGCGTCTGCAATCCCGCGGTCGTGAACAATACGCTCACGAAGGTCGAGCGCAGCCTCGTGCGCTTCAGCGTGCCGCGCGTCCAGGCGTCGGACCTCATGGCGGCGGCCGTCACGACGGCGGCGCTCGCCGACGGGTCCATCACCTCGGCGAAGCTCGGCACGCAGCAGGTGCTCACCCAGCACCTCGGCCTCGCGCAGGTCACGGCGGCGCAGCTTGCCGCGGCGTCGGTCGGCACAAGCCAACTGCAGACGGCGGCCGTCACCGCGGCAAAGATCGCGAACCTCGCGGTCGGGACGCTGCAAATCGCCTTCGGCGCGATCACGGCGACCAAGCTCGCGCCGGCGGCCGTCACTGAGAGCGTGATCGAGGACACGGCCGTCTCGAACCGGACGCTCGCCGTCGGGGCAGTCACGCAGGACAAGATGGCGGCCGGGCTCTTGCCGAATCTCGCGACGAGCAATCTGCTGCGGAACGGCAGCTTCGAGTCCTTCTCGGCAGGCACGACGGCGGCGCCGGATGCGTGGGCGCTCACCGGCGCCGCCGCGGCCGCGAGCCGGCGGACCGACGAGCAGGCGTTCGGGACGGCGTGCGTCCGCCTCACGGCGGGCACCGCGGCGAGCGCGCTCACCCAGACGATCCCGATCGGCGTCGCCGTGAATCCGGCGCTCCGCGGCCAGCTCGTGACGCTCATGTGCTTCGTTAAGTCGTCGGTCGTGAACGCGGGGCGCCTCACGCTCGACGACGGGATCGCGGTGGCCTGGAGCCCGACCCATCCCGGGAACGGCGCGTTCACCCTCCTCTCGGTCACGCTCCTCATCAACAACAACGCGACGCAGATCGTCGCGAAGCTCGAGAATCTCAAGACGGACAGCGCCACGTTCGTGTCGTTCGACGGCGCCATGCTCGTCTTCGGTGAGGTCGCGCCGAGCCTCTTCACGCCGCATCCGAACGACGAAATGCTCCGCGCGCAGCACTACCAGAACAATGCGCAGAACCAGGTGCTCGGGAACGTGGTGGCGCAGCACGGCTGGGGGTTCCTGCTCGTCCCGGACGCGACGACCAAGGCGCTCCTCGCGCCGATCGTCTTCCCGGTGCCGTTCCGGACGCTGCTCCGGATCACGCCGGCCTTCGTCGGGCGGAAGTCCGGCAGCGATCCGACCTCATGGACGGACATCGATGCGCTCCCGGCGACGGGCCGGGACGGGGTCGCGACGCCGTCACTCCAGGGCGGCGTCGGCGCGCGGCCGACGGTGAACGGGTTCACGCTCGCCCTCACCCCGATCTCGGGCGACAACTTCCCGACCCTCGGCGGGCCGTATCGCTACGTCTACCAATGGGAAGCGTGGGGGGTCCTTCCGTAGCGGAGCGTTTGGCCTTCCTTGAAGCGGAGGCCGTCGGTTCCGCAGGACGGAGGGGTGGCCGCCGGGGACCCGGCCGGCCGCGACGGGGGGAAGGCGATGGTCGGAGGAGGCGCGAGCGGCGCGCAGCTCGTCTGTCCGGTCGGACTCGACGGCATCATTCGAGTCTACGGCGCGCTCGAGTTCGGCCCGGACGGTCGGCCGACGCTCGCCTGGGAACGGAAGCATCTCGGCCTCTTCGAGCTCCCCTACGCGCTCGACAACGACGTCATTCCCGGCGGGCACCAGGTCACGCATCTCTACTGCCACCGGCTCGTCGGGCCGATCTTTCAGGCGGTCTTCACGGAGATCGCCGACGCCGGCCTCGCGGAACACGCGATGGGCTACGGCGGCTGCTTCAACGTGCGGACGCAGCGCGGTAGCGCGACGAAGCTCTCGACGCACGCGTGGGGGATCGCGCTCGACCTGAACCCCGCCGACAACCCGCGCGGCGGTCCTGATCACCAGCACCCGAGCGTGACGGCGATCTTCACGCGCCACGGCTTCGTGCACGGCGCGGCGTTTCCGACGCCCGATGCCATGCACTACCAAGCATGCGCGGGCTACTGAGGATGCTCGCGCGCGCCGTCGCCGTCGCCGTCGTGAATCCGCTCGCGCGTCCGTGCAATCCCGAGGTCGATCGCCTCGGACGGCAACTGGTTTCCGTCGTCGGTCGTGCCGTGCGCGAGGCGCTTCCGCAGGCCGACGCCGCGACCCTCGCCACCATCGAACGGCGTCTCGCGCCGCTCTTGCAGGTGTCCCGTGGCCGCGCCCGAGGGAGTTGACCGTGAGCAGATCCAGCAGCTCCTCCGCGGTCTCGGCGACGTCGAGCGCTTCGTGGCGCATCTGCTCGACGATCGGAAGAGCTGGGACGAGTGGCTGCGCTCGTACACCGAGTACAAGGGGAAGCTCGACCGCGCGCTCGAGGACCTCGCGTACATCGAAAACCTCGTCTGCCGCGGGACGCCGGCCGAGCGGCCGCTCCGCGATCGCGTCGCTGCGCTCGAGGCGAACCACGCGCGCCATCTCGACGACTGCGGGCACCGCCAAGACGAAAACGACAACGAGCACAGTCGGCTCGACGGTGAGCTCCGCCGCGTCGAGGGGGCGTGCACGGCGACCGGCCGGCGTCTCGACAAGGAGCTCAGCGGGCTCGATGCCGCGCACCGCTCGGCGGCGACCCAGGCCATCAAAACCGAGCTCGAGGACTTCAAGACGCGGCGCAAGACGGCGCGGGAGCGCGTGTGGGAACTCGCGATCTACATCCTGTGCGCGGCGATCGGCGTGGCCATCGATCGACTCTTTGGCGTCGCGCTCCATGCGACGCATCCGTGACGGGCAGTCCCGTCGCGTGGCGTAACAGCGTCCGGCGGGACGCCGGACCGCAACTGGGAGGTGTTGGATGAAGCACGTCAGTCTCACGCGGGCGCTCGTCGCGCTCGCAGCGTTCAGTGCCGTCGTCGGGTGCAGCAACATGCGGCTTCCGGGCCCCGGCGGCTCGCCGCCGCAGATGACGGACGACGAGCTCGTCGCGTTCGTCGGCGACGTCGGCGTCGGCTGCGGCCTGGCGCCGGCCGCGAATCTCGATCCGGCGACCATCGCCAAGGTGCAGCTCGGCATCGCCGCGGCCGCACAGGTCATGACGCAGGACAAGCCGTCGCTCGACACGATCGCCGCAGCGTTTGCGAGCGCCGGCGTCCCGCCACGCTACGTGAACCTCTCGGCGGTCGCCGTGACGCGTCTTCGGGCGCATCTCGGTGCCATCAACGTGATTCCGAAAGACAGTGTCGGGTATCGCTGCGTCGCGGCCTTCCTCGACACCTGCTCGCTGGCGCTCGGCACGGGCGGTGACGTGGCGGCGCCCGACGTCGCCTCGGCTGGCCACCGTCTGCACGCAAGCGGCGCGATTCTTCCGTCGGCGGCCGTGCGGACGGACCTCTCGACCGGCGTCATCGCGCGCGCCGACGTCGCCGGCTTCCAGCTCATTGCCGACCCGACGCTCCTCACCGCGGCGGACCGGATCGCGGCGCGGGCGCAAGCGCGGGCCCTCGCGTCCCAGCAAACGGCGGCGGCCCTCAAGATCTACCGCGACACGTATGCCAACGCGCAGCAGTCGCTCCCGCCGGCCGCGCGGCGGACGGCGATCCGGACGGCGTACAACGCGTACGTCCACCAGGTCGACGTGATTCAGCAGCAGCTCCACGCGCGGCTCGTGCAGATCGGACCCGAGCCCGGCGCGACGATGCCGGCGCCGGGATCCCCCGGCGTGAACTTCATCAGCTACGACCTCGCAGCCTAGCTACCTACCTAGGCAGCTAGGTCGGCCGACCACACGGGGGACCGGTGCGCACCGGTCCCCCGTCGTGCGTCAGTCGCCCTGGTCCTTGTAACCGGGCTTTGCCTTCGTCTTCGCCTTCTTCGCGCGATCGGCGCGGAGGGACTTCGTCACCTCGTCCATCTCGCGAAATTGCCCTTTGCCGGGTCCCTTTGCGCGCCGCTTGCCGTAGAACTTCCCGGCCGCGTTCTGGATGAGCTCGCGCTTACCCGCCTTCACGTGCTTCGGGCGCTTCGCCGCCGTCTTCCGTACCGGTGCTTTTCTCGCTGGCATCCCCGCACCCTCCTGTGTTCTGGAATCGTATCATGAAGTAGCCGAACCAGCCGGCAGATCCTCGCGCGTGGCCGGCGTCGGCGCCTTATAGGCGCGTTCGTGCGTATTCGTGGCCGTGCATTCGATGGGGCTGGTTCCCGCTGGATAGCCAGACGGCTTCGGGTGCCACCATTCTCCGAACTCGTCGCGCGTGACTGCGTCACCCCATCGGCACTGATCGCAGCGTTCTTTCACGCACCGTTCCCGCTCCTCCCGTACGGCGGTCGCGAGCGCGCCTCGTAGATAGCAAATCTCGCCCAACGCCTCGCCGAGTACGACGCCCGCGCGTTCGGGATGCGCGCGCACTTCGGCAATAGCGGCCTCCACGTCGAACACCGGGCGGGTCGCGTCGGCGTCAATCGGCATCGTGGTGCTCCCGTGCTGCGGCAATCGCGCGCTCAATCTCGACGTCGGATACGCCCCGCCGCTTGATCGCGCTGCCGCCATCCTCGGCCGCGCACGCGCACCAGTCGTGCGCCGCGAAGCCCGCGAACCACTGCGCCGGGGGGTCGCCTTCCCAATGCGCGGGTAGCTCGCGACATTCGCGGCGGCAGGTCTGTTCACTCTGGAGCGCGCAGCCATCGGGTGTAATCCCGCGATGGCCCGCCCGTGGGCAGCAGCCGACGAGGAGCGCGAGAGCGAGGATCGTGCGTGGGGTGCTCATCGGGGAGACTCGGGGGCGTTCACTTCGAGACGTCGTCCGGGGCGCGGCGCGATGCCGTAGAAGCTGTCACGCAGGCCCGTCGCCTTATCGAAAGCGGCGAGGCACGCGATCAGATATTCGGCCAGCACGAAGTCGGGCGTGTTCGATCCGTTCTCCGCGCTGTACCGATTGAGCAGTTGTTGCAGCTCGTAGCGGAACTGTAATTGCCGTAGCGTTTCCTCCATCGTCACCCTCCGTGGGTCTGCGGCTCCCGTTCAACCGCTTCGACGACCGGGAACCGATAGCGCGCCCAAATTGCCGGGAACGCCGCGCGCGCCTTCTCGACCATCTCGTCGAACGCGTACGTCCCTTCGCAGAGAAACGTGGACGACGAACCGCCTCGGCGATCGACGGAGCGATCCCAAAACGCGAGCGCCGTCCAGCCATCCTTGTGATGGACGAGCGCGACGCCTTCGCGCTGTGGCCCGTCCGGTTGCAATCGGCCGTCAACGTCGTAACCCCACGGACCGATCACGCGATGCTTCGGTAGGGCGCTGTCGCTGGCGAAGAAGTAGTGTCCCGTCTCGTCGTTCTCGCAGCCGTAGAAATACATCGTCACGAGCGTCCCTCCGTGCGCGGGCAGTCCCACGTATCTGCTTTGCCGCGTGTCGCGATCGCTGCGACGCCCGTCGTCGGCACGTCGGCCGGTCGCCAGACCACGCCGCACGCCGCGCAGAGGTGACTCTTGTGCGGTGGGTTCGTCCAGCCTTTGTCCGGCTCGGGTGCGTCGACATGCTGGTGCCCGCATGCCGGACAGAGCAAGACCATCGGAATCGTGGCGTCGGCGGGCGCCGCGCGTGTCGCCAACCGCCGCAACGCCTCGTCGCAAATCCACCGAACCGTATCTGGCCCCCATCCAGCCGGCTGTAATCGTCGCGCGAATTCCTCGTCGCTGAGCGCGCGCCACTCATCGTAGAGGGATCCGGTGGGATTGACCTCGTTCGTTGCTTCACCTTCGGTATCCATCACCGACCCTCCGTGCGCGGACTCACCAGAAACACCCGCCGAGCAGCGCCACGACACCGATCGCGGCGAGTACGAGGATCGCGATCACGACGAGCATCGCGGGAATCCCGTATCCGACGTCCACGAGCGCCGTCTCAATTCGTCGACCCGGCCGGATGGCCGCCGAGCGTCTGGCCCGGCTCCCACCGCGCCGTCTCCGTCGGCACCGGCGGGGGCGCGGGCGGCGCGGGCGGCACGCACCCGACGAACATGATCACCAGGACGAGAATGCACACGGCTCGCAGCATAGGAGTCTCCTTTCGTGCGTTACGGAGTCGCCGCGGGCGCCGGCGTCGCATTCCACGTCGCGAGCAGCCGCGTCTCATTGCCGACAATCACCCAGAGGTCCGCGACCGGGCCCGGCAGCGCGTCGACGCGAAACCAGCGCGCCGGCGACGTCGTCTCCGGAAGCTCGAGCCCGTCGGAGAGGACCGTCCCCGTCGTCGTCACGGCGCCGCAGTCGCCGCCCGGCGGCACGTCCTGGCAGACGTGGCCGCCCCAGAGCGGCACGTCGTCCGCGTCAAAGAACCGGACGGTGATCTGCTGCACGTCGTCCGAGCGGTTCGTGACGTAGCCGTAGAACGGTCCGTCCGTGTCGGGGATCGCGAAGATGCCGACGTCGGCGCGCACCGGAGCGGCGGCCGCGAGCACGAAGAGCAGCGCGACGCTACGCATCGGCGATCTCCGTCCCGAAGTCCTCGCCGTGCTCGCGGGCCCAGGCGAGCCGCTCGAGCTCGGCCTGGTGCACGCGCTCGCGGAGCGGTTGCCGGCGCTCCCATTCGGCGCGCGCGGCGGCGTAGATGTCGCTCTCGGGATCCGCGCGGCGGACGACCGTCGTGAGTCGCGCGTAGGGCAGGAGCCGCATCTCGTCGGCGAGCGTCCGGGTGCCGCGCATGCCGACCGGACCGTGGCGGCGCACGATGTGCAGGGTCCGATCGGTCATGACGGGTACTCGTCCCAGATGCGGCCGTCCAGTTCGCGACCTGCAGCCTTTTTGCCGACGCGATAGGCAATGGCTACGGGGAACCGGCCGCCGTCGCGGGCCGCGGCGAAGTCGGCACCGTTTCGCAGGACGTTCCCTGAAGTATCGACGCACACCGCGTTCATGCCGCCAATCCACGAAGGCGCCTTGTTCACCCACGTCTGGAACGTGCCGAACTTCCGACGCTGGTACGCGTACTCCCCCCACTGTTTCAGGAGAAACGGAACGCCGGCTGCGTTGCACTGGTCGCGCAGCCGGCGCACCCAATCCGGGTGCATCGGCCGCGCGTCTGGGCCGCTCTCGCCGCCGACGACGACCCAATTCAGTGACGGCTCCGCGATCCATCCTTGCGGCCCGCCGCTCTCGTAGCCGCGGTCCATGTACTTCTCCACCGTCATCGGACCCAGCAGCGGTTCCGCTGACAGCCAGTGCACCGCCGCTGGCGTGTCCAGCAGGAGCGGGATGCGCTCGTCCCCGGTGCGCTGGTCCTCTGCCGACACGCCCAGCCACACGTTCGGGAGCGGCCAGCGTCCGTCTATCGCTGCGGACGCGCGTTCCATTTCCGGGTCCAGGATGGACCAGTTGCCGGTGTCGCCCTGTGGCCGCAGCGAGCGCAGCAGGTGAAACGCCGCGCTGCGCACGTGATGGAAGCGTGCGGCGCCGTCCGGCCAGTGCATCATGTAACGCTTCATGCGTTCCGGCCGCTTCGTTAGCACCTGAAACGTATGGTGCGGCGCGAGCGCCATCGCCGCGAACACCTGGTCCACGAACTCGTCCGGCACGTCCTCGTGGAACAGGTCGGACATGCTGTTCACGAAGATGCGCCGCGGCCGGCGCCAACGGAGCGGCTGGTCGAGGAGCTCGGGGACGGTGCGGACCGCACCCGTCCAGACCGGGCCATGCGCCGTCATGCGCGTGAGACCCGCGTACGCGCGGCCCGCGCCCGACGAGCGATGCGCCTGGCGCATCGCATAGCAGTTCGTGCAGCCCGCGGAGACAAGCGCGCAGCCGCGGACGGCGTTCCATGTGGCGTCGCACCATTCGATCCCCGTCTTGTCGCCCATCACCACCTCTTCGTGATCGCCGCAGCGCCGCCGGCGGGTGAAGGAGGAAGCCCTCCGGCGGCGCTGCGGTTTCGCGGGTGCATCACGCCCGCGAGCCCCAAGGGCACACACCTCTCTGACGTTGCCTCTCGACGGCGACCGTAGCGTTGCCCGATCGGCGTCCTGCCCCATTGCCTCGCGTATTTCGCTGCGGCCTTCCGGCTGGCCGGGTGGCGGCTGGCGGGCCCTTGCCACAAAGGTCCCCGTCTGTCCGTGAGTGTGCGCAAGCGGAGTGGGTACCGCTGCGGCCGATCGCGAGTCCGTCGCCGTCGAGAGAGTAGGTCGTCATCGTACGTGCCACCGCACCGGCGCGTCCGTCGTCCGGACGTCGAGCTCGATGCGCGGCCGCGCGTGATCCCAGCCGCCGAGCGTCCAGGTGTGCGTCGCGACCCGGCGGTCGTTCGTATAGAGCGCGCCCGGCTTCACGATGCGGCCGCTGCGCCGATCGACTTGCGCGCCTTCGAGCAGGTCGAAAATCGCCTCCTCGAGGTTATGCGCGTCCGCGAGCTGCTGGCGCGCGCCGAGCCAGACGACGGCCGTGATCGCCCAGTAGTGCGCGGCGTCCGGTTCCCACGGGCCGCCGGCACGGAGCTGCAGCCAGAGGAGCACCGACGCTTCGCCGAGCCACCGCTTGTACGCGGCGGTCGGGAAGACGCGCGCGCGGCCGCTCCCGCGCAGGCGATTCTTCGATGGCGGCAGCGGCAACGTCAGCGTGACCGGCATGGCGAAGCGGTTCATCGAGAGCTCGCGGGCGGAATCGAACCGCCGACCACCTGATTACGAATCAGGTGCTCTGCCGTCTGAGCTACGCGAGCAAGGTTGCCGTACGCGCCGACCGTCTCCTCGAGCTCGGCGCGCCAGCACGGACGCGGCGGCACGCCCGGACCGAGATAGAGGTCGACGCCGGCGGCGCCGGGCCGCAAGTACGCGAGGAGCGCCGTCGCGAGCGGGAAGGGCAGGCTACGGGTAAAGGGCATGCGCGCTACGCCGCAGCGGCGCCGTCGGTCGCGAGCTCGTAGAGCACCCGCTGGTACGTCGCCTCGAGTTCCTCGGCGGCCGGCTGGTAGGCCGTGAGGTCCTCGCTGATCTTCTCGCGGAGCGACGAAGCGACGCCGTGCTTCGGATGCACGTCGACGAATCCAAGGTCCTTCAACGCGCCGATCGTCTCCCGGAGCTGCTTCATGCCGCCGCCGCTCGTCGACGACCGCCCGAGACGCTCGGCGATCGCGTTCTGCGTCGTTCGTTCCTCGAGCGCCACGGTGAGCGTGAGCACGCGCTTTGCGAGGGGATCGAGCGTGCGCACGCGCGTGAGCAGGCGTTCGACCTCCTCGTGTTGGAAGTCGCGGCGGAGCTTCGCCGGCGGCGTGACCTGCACCTGCACGCCGCCGCCAGATCCGACGCCCTCGGCGAGCAGCCGCCGCTTGAAGTTCTGATACCGCGTCTCTTCCTCGCTGGAGATGAAGGCGTCCGGCGCGAGCGCGTCGCCCGCGTACCGTCGTGCGACGGCATCCGCCTGGTCGGGGTCGTGTCGGAGCGAGGACGCCGCGCGGGTCTCGCTCGTGACCGGCGTCGGGATCGCCACGTCGCCACGTTGCTCGAGCGCCGTAAGACGGCGGCGTAGCTCCTCGTTCTCCCGCGAGAGTCGCAGGTTCTCTTGGCGAAGCGTGTCGGCTTCTTCTCGGTCCACCGCATCCTCCTTCGGGGGTTTCAGGCCAGCGGAGCCGCCGGCCGCGCGCACATTGATGAGCCCGCGGGCGACGCCGATCGCGACGTCGTCGGCGACGCCGACCGGCTGCACGTACGTCTTCACGGCGTGCTTCCCCCAGCACGCGTAGAAGTGGCCGAGCTCGAGCGTCGCGATGTCTTCGGGTTTCGGCCGCCGGATGCCGGCCGGGATGGTCTTGAGGGTCCGCTCGAGCTCGTTCAGCTCGCGTTGCACGCCGAGAATCCAGACGCTCGCCGCTTGCCGGACCGCGGTGTCGACGCCGGCGATGTCCTGCGAGTCGCAGAGCAGGAAATTCCCGAGCACGGCGCCCTTGCGCGCCATCGCGATCGCCTCGTCTTTGGCGGCCGCGCCGCGATCACGGGGCGCGAATTCCCACGCCTCCGGGAAGATCGTGAGCACGCCCTTCTCGTGGTCGTTCACGTACTCGAGCGCGGCGCGGATCACCATCGCCTGCGTCTGCGTGCCGATGCCGGCGAGGTGCATCACGTTCAAGCCGGGCTGCAGGTCGAGGACCTCGCTCGCATCGAGCGCCTCCATCTCGGGAAGGACGAGATCGAGGTACTCGCCGAGGAGCATGTAGAGCTCCTCCACCTTGAACGCTTTCTTGTACTTCTCGCGCAGCCGACCGACGTTGTCGCGCACCTGGCGGAGCGTCGTGGCGCCCTTCGCAGCGTTCACGATCGCGCCGCGCTCCCACTTCATGTTCCGCTGACCAAGCGCGGCCGCCATGATCGTCTCGACGAGGCGCCAGTGGATCTGCTTGTCACCCTCGCGCGGCAGGTACGGCCGGATCCGTCGGCCGTCGAGCTGCTCGCCGCGCTTCGTCACGAACGCCAGCGCGCGCCGCCCCGAGCGCTCGGCGAGCGCCTGGAGCGTTGTGGTCTTCCCGCTGAGCTGCGTCTGGCCCGTGACGAACGTATGCGCGAGCGGGATCACGACCGGCTCGCCGCTCGGGACGGCGAAGCCGAGGTGGACGGTCTCGTGCTTCATACCGGTGCGGCGGCCGCCACCGGCTCGTCAATCTCGCCGTCGTCCCCGCACGTCGGACACGTGTACGTCTCGCACGTCGGGCACGGGATCTTCCGCGGCGGCGCGAGCTCGGGGTGCCAGTAGCGGACGCAGTGCGCATAGAGCGGCTTCCGGAGATGCCACCAGATGGCCAGCAACGTCGCCGCGAGGAGCAGATAGAGCGGCCAGATCGGCATCGGCGGCGACGGCGCATAGGTGCCCGCCTCAATCTGCGCGCGGATCGCCGCGCGATCCGCCTCGTCGGCCCGGGCAAGGACCCAGACGATCCCGCCGCACGCGCCGGCGGCGGCGCCCATGAGAGACGCCGCGAGCGCGCCGCTCCCGACCTTGCACACGATCAACGGCATTCCGCGCTTCCGCATGTCCGCCTCCTCTCATCGCCGACGCCGCGCCGGCACCTCGTCCTTCAGCTCTGGCGCGTGCGCGACGAGGCACGTCTCCGTACAGAACACCTCGTTGCAGCATTGATAGTGGTGCCGGCCCGGCCGCTTGCGACACGTCCCGCAGCGCGTCTCGGGCGGCGTCGCCACCAGCTCGAGGACGACGGCCACGTAGTGCGCACTGTCCCCCTCAGACCGGAACGCCATCGTCGTCGTCGAGGTCGACGTCGTCGTCCTCCTCCGCGCCCTCGCGCGCCCGGACGTGCGGCGGTGCCGGCAGCGCGGGTAGTTCCCACCGCGTCACCGGTTCCGGTTGGTGGCGGGCTGCGACGGCGCGTGCGACCGCTTCGGCGACGGGCGTGATGCAGTAGACCGCGCTCGCCGTGTAATACTGCGTCGCGACGAACCCGTCGTCCGCCGTCATTCCGGGGACGTCGATCCGCAGAAACGCCGCGCCGCCGATCTCTTGCTCGGTGAGCTTCCCGCCGAGCTTCCGGTGCCCCATGAGCTCGAGCACGACCCATTCCTCGAAGCGCTCGCGCGCCGCCGTCTCCGCCATCCCGTCCTCCGTTTCCAATTACAGCCGCCGGCCAAACCCGACGGCCGCAGCACGGCGAGGTTTCACCACCACAACGTCCTTGTGCTGCTGCGTTTGGTGTCACCGTGCCCAGCGATCCTCATGCGGCCTCCGCGGCGGGCGCCGCCGCGAGCAGCCGCGCCGCATCCTCGGGCGGCACTTGGACGACGCGGCCGTCCTTCACGAGGAGACACGCGTCGGCCTGCGCCCAGAGGTCGCGGTTATGCGAGATGAAAAAGCAGCGGTCGTAGCCGCCGACGACGAGCGCCTGGCGGAGCATCGCGAGATGATCGGCCGCGTTCGTGCCGGAGAGCGCGGCGCCCGACTCGTCGCGGTAGAGCGTCCGCACCGCGAGCGCCGACTCTTCGGCGTTCCGGAGCGCGAGCGCGAGCCGCACGGCTTCGTCGAGCACCGTCATCTCGCCGCCGCAGCCTTCGAGCGCGTCGTCGCGCGGCCGCTCGGCGTCGAGAATGCGAATGTCGAAGACTTCCTTCTGCGTGCCCTTCTTCGTCTCGACCGTGGTCGCGAGGTCGAGCTGGAAGCGGCCGCCAAAGGGAATGGTGAGGAGCGCGTTCGCGAGCGCCGTGACCCGCGGACCGGCGGCGTCGAGGGCGAGCGCTTGAATGCCGTCGCGGCCGAGCTCGCGGGCAAGGCGCGCCCAGTCGGCGGCCTCGGTCTCGGTCTCGGCGATCCGCGCCTGTACGCGCGCGAGCTCGCCGCCCGGATCCCCGAGCCCGGCGCGCTCGCCGTCCAGCCGCGCGACCTCGCGGTCGGCGGCTGTCTGCGTCTCGCGTGCGGCCGCGGCCTCGGCGTCGACGGTCGCCTGCGCGGTGAGCGCCGCGGCGAGCGCGATGCCCGCGGGCGCGGCGTCGGCCGTCGCGAGGGCGCGGCGCGCGGCGG